>Ga0111227_1009_pt1 | contig 65327 bp, 63 predicted proteins | sample DeeMarSWOR152_54_FD_80391 | JGI IMG/M metagenome (GOLD analysis project Ga0111227, IMG submission 80391) | candidate division WOR-1 bacterium DG_54_3 | reverse complement strand
TTCATGATTTCTAAGAATCTTATATCGTTCTTCGTTATAATCTGTCTTTGTCCCAGAAAAGGTTAGATGATATCCTCTGTAAATTTTTTCAAAAATATACCTCACTCGCAACATGTGAAAGTCTGAAGAGACGATAATCAAGGATGTCACGTTGTATTTTTCGATTATTGGTTTTGATAGAAGAGCATCCTCTACTGTGTTTTGGCTTTCAACGATTTCCAGAATGTCGGTTTCCAAAAGACCTTTTTGGAGGAGATAATTTATAGCGTAATGGGCATGGGGTTTGTCCGTAGTGTTGAAATGCTCTCCAAATCCCCCAGTGCATAATATTTTATATCCTGGATAGTGTCGATACTCCTGTAGTCCCTTGTTGAGCCGTCCGGTGGCAATATCAGACAGATTGCCGTGTGCGTCGTTTGGCGACCCTAATATGATGATGATTCCGTTCATTTTTTAGTGAAGGTCATTTTACTTCATTTGCGTTATCCTTGATAGTATATTTAGGCATTTCCAAGCCGGTTCCCCTCCATCCTTGCCAAGACCCTCCCACCCCCCACAATTGGCTTCAGATGGAAGGGAACCGACGCCGTACAATTCAATCAGGGTAGATTTTTCCTCATCTTGGGACTGGAAATGCTTTTATGATGATTTGATCCGAGTCCTTTATGCATAAGTATTCAATTACCGCAAATTAGAAGATGCTGATTTCAAAAGAAAGAAGAAATAAATTTTCTGAACAAGAAGAATGAGAATTGACATAGGATAGAATTTTCATATGATTGAAGAGATATCGATGCCGTATCAGATATGAAAAAAGGAAGGCTATCCTCACTCGATGCGTTTCGGGGAATCACAATTGCGGGAATGATCCTGGTCAACAATCCAGGAAGTTGGAAACATGTGTATGCGCCTCTTCAGCATGCCGAATGGCACGGTTGGACACCCACAGACCTGGTCTTTCCTTTTTTCTTGTTCATCGTTGGAGCCTCTGTCTCATTGGCATTATCCAAGAGAATGGCCAGAGGAGACAGCCTGCCATCGCTGTACTTTAAAATCTTCAGCAGAAGCCTTATCCTTTTTGCCCTTGGGATTTTTTTGCGTCTGCTTTTTCGCTTCGATTTCGAAAACCTGAGGATTCCCGGTGTGCTCCAGCGTATCGCAATCTGCTATCTCCTGTCCGCTCTAATCTTCACAAAGGTAGGTACCAGAGGCAGGCTTGTTATCTTCCTCTTTATCCTTATGGCCTACTATCTGATTCTGAAATTTGTGCCTGTTCCTGGGTATGGGCCTGGAGTGATGGCCTTTGAGGGAAACCTATGTGGGTATATCGATGTCAAATTGCTCGGAGGGCACCTCTACAAGCCTACCTTTGATCCTGAAGGGATACTGAGTACTTTTCCAGCCATTGCTACTACATTGATCGGAACCCTGACTGGAGATTGGCTGCGTTCCTCCAAAAAAGTCCTTCAGAAAACAACGGGCCTCTTTATTGCAGGGATTGTGATGATAGGGTCAGGGCTGCTTCTCCATCCTCATTTCCCGATCAATAAGCAACTCTGGACCAGCACCTTTGTTCTTTTCACGTCAGGTGCGGCCCTTGTTCTTCTGGGCTTGTGTTTTCTGCTGATGGATGGTATCGGGTTCAAGAAATGGGCCTATCCCTTCCTCGTCCTTGGTACAAACGCCATATTTGTTTATGCTGGGTCAATAGTCATGGCTAAGCTGTTGGTTTTAATTAAGGTGTCCACTGGCCAAGGAACTCTGACTCTTCAGGCATTTATCTATAAAAATCTTTTAGTCCCTCTCTTTGGAAACCTTAATGGCTCGCTGCTTTTTGCTCTGCTTTTCATCCTCCTCTGGATTGCTGGGATGATCCCTTTTTACAGAAACCGAATATTTATCAAGATATAATTATTCGGCATTGTCAGTCTTGGTCGGCGGGCTTGGTGAGATCTCTCAGCATATCCACGATGTTTTTCGCTCCCCCGAAAATCACGACGATGACTAAAAGTGCATAACCAAAGAGTGTGAAAACCAGAACACCCTTCCAGAGCAGTCCCCAGTTCATTTTTTCCCCTCCTCTGTTTTGGATTCATCCGGGAACAGAAGCGACCCGATGATCATTCCCAGGAAAGCGATCAGGAAAGTCATGACACCGATGAATTTATCGGTTAGGTAGAAGGGGATATTTTCGCCTGTTGTCCAGGGCCCGATTCCAAGGATGGCCAACAGCCCGGCATAAAGGGCGATTTTGGCACCCGTCTTGCTGGCCTTCTTCCAGTACAAGCCAGCCGTTACAACGGTGAAGGCTCCGGCCAAATAAATGGTCCCTGTCACGGCCATGTAATTCCAGAGGGAGACCGGTGCCTCGAACCAGAGCCCCCATATCAGCAAAAAGAGACCGATACAGACGATACAGATTCTGGTGATGAGGAGGCGGCTTTTGTCTGAGAGTCTCTCTCTCTTCAGAGGCGCAACAATGTCTTGGGTGATCACTGAGCTCCAGCTGAGCAGATAACTGTCATGGGTGGACATGAACGCTGCAAACATCCCGGCAGCGATCAGTCCTAAAAAGCCGCTCGGCAAGATTTTGGCCATGAAGATGGGCATCCCGAACTGGCTGTTTAAGGAGTCAGGACCCTGAAAGGCCGATAAGAGCTTAGGTGTTTGAGAGACAAAGACAAACGCACAAATGCCCCAGAGCATGGGAATGACCCGGCGAGCCAGATAGGAGACAGAACTCCAGGCATACAGTTGTTTGGCTATCTTTGGAGTTTTGGCGGATAGAGCCCGCAGTGTCCCGGACTGCCAAAGGGCACCCGCAGAGAAGGTGAGGACCACCATAAAGATGACATAGATCGTCCCGAATCCTGAACCCTCACTGACCGGATTGAACCATGTAGCGCTGTCAACTGTGCTCGGTGCTGCAAAGAGGTTCCCCCATCCAATTTTAGATATGGCGAATGCGGATCCTATGAGCATGCCGATGGAGAGCACAACGAATTGCATGAAGTCATTCAGGACAACCGAAACCATCCCGCCCATGACCGTATAGATCAGCACCATGATCAGCATCACAGACATGAAGAGCTTCAATCCTGCGGGATTGCTGTAACCTGTCACTCCCATCATGAATCGGGCGCCTGCCTGGAGGAAGAGCCCCATGTTCAGGATTCCTCCCAGAGCCAGGATGATCCCACCGACGATGCGCACATTTCTTCCAAACCGCATCTCGTAAAACTCCGGGATGGTCATGATCCGAAGCTCCCGCAGTTTGTAGACGATGAATCCTGTCAAGCCTATGGCCAGGATGCACAAGGTTTCGATGATTCCCACGTGAAAGGCAGAAAGGCCATGTTTGAAGCCAAGCTCGGCGTTGTACATGACGGTGACCAAACCAAGCTCGGTTCCTGTCAGTGTAGCGATAGCGATGAACAGCTTGAGCGAGCGGCCAGCCACGATAAAATCACTCAGTTGTCGGATGTATTTCTTGACAATAATACCGATCACAACGGGGATGCAGATGTAGACGCAAACGATAATCCAATCGACTGTACGGAAATTTGTGGCAAAAACGTCCACCAGCTCGTGCTTCCTTTCCTATAAAAATAATGAATTCATCATTCTCCCCAAACATCCCTTATCCAGGGGATGGCCGCTTGAAGAGGTTTGATAAACCTTATTGTCTGATAATGGCTCACTCCCTTCACAATCATAAGTCGTATTACAGCACCTCCGATCATTTGTTTTTCAAAGAGCTTTTTAACTTCCTCAACTGGAAAAATCTCATCGGATTCACTGTGGATGATATAAAATTGTTCTATTCATGGATGCTGAGGCAAAATTTTACACCAATCGACAATTTTTTCAAATCAAATTCTATATCTCTATGTCTCTGCGAACGTGGTGAGGATTGCTATTCCCCAGTTTTTTAAAGTAGAGGACACATGACCTTTTTTCACCACAGCAAAAAATGTGATTTCGCCAGATGAGGGGTGAATAATTTTTGGCATATTTTTTGCAGTCCTTAGAAAGTCGGACACGTGCTATTGATTGTCATGATGGAATAGATTAACATGGATACATTGTCTAATGTATGGGATGAGAAAGGGCTCTAGCCATTCGAATAGAACAAGACCATGGAAATTTTTTCTGAGATGAGACATTTTGCAACTTTTTGTTTCCATTTAGTGTTATAATAAATATAGAATATATAGAATAAATAGGAAATGAAAGCAAACTCAATCGAGGAGGAATACAAAATGTTTTCCCATAATTTCTCTAGATTTTTGGTGATATTAACGCTTTTCCTAATCGGGATGGCTTCAACGACGTCTGTTGTCCATGCTCAATATTTTGGACAGAATAAGGTCCAATACGACACGTTTGATTTTAAAATTTTGAAAACCCAACACTTTGATGTGTATTACTATCCTGAAATGGAGCAGGCAGCCAAACAGGCTGCGCGTATGGCCGAACGCTGGTATGCTCGTTTTTCTCGAATTCTCAACCATAAACTCAAGGGACGGCAACCTTTGATTCTGTATGCCAGCTCTTCAGACTTTCAACAGACGACCACTATATCTGGAATAATTGGAGAAGGAACCGGCGGAGTGACAGAGTCATTTAAGCGCCGGATCATCCTCCCTGTTGGTGGATCCTTGGCCGCAACCGATCATGTTATCGGCCATGAGCTTGTCCATGCTTTTCAGTATGATTACACCTCCCAGGGAAGTACAAGTTATACCGGAGCCAGCCCTGGAATCGAACGGCTCCCTTTATGGTTTATAGAGGGATTGGCAGAGTACCTATCCATTGGCTCTATCGATCCTCACACAGCCATGTGGATGCGTGACGTGACACAGAGGAAGAAACTTCCCGAAGTCAAAAAACTCGAAAATCCTTATAAGTATTTCCCCTACAGGTATGGTCACTCACTCTGGGCCTATATCACAGGAAAATGGGGGGATGACTCTGTGCCGGCACTCTTGAAGCAAGTGAGTAGGACTGGAGAATTAGAGCCTGCATTGAAGAGAGTTTTGAATGTCGATTTTAAAACCTTGTCGAAAGAATGGCACGAGTCGATGAATCAAATGTATGATCCTATTGCCAAGCTGACTCGACTGAACGAGCCAGGTAGCCGTCCTCTGTTCAAAGGCACCGAAGAGAGCAGGTATAATTTATCTCCTGTCCTCAGTCCCGACGGAAGCAAGGTCGTTTTTCTTTCCAGCCGAGATTTGTTTTCTATCGATATGTATCTGGCTGATGCTCGGACCGGAAAGATTGTCCGGAAGCTAGTCAAGACAGCCGTGGATCCTCATTTCGAAAGCATCCAATTTATCAAGTCTGCGGGTTCATGGGATCCAGAAGGAAAACGGTTTGTTTTTGGTGCGATAACCAAGGGAAATCCTGGCCTCGTCGTGGTTAACATCGAGAATGGAGAGAGGGAGAAAGAGATTGTTTTCAAGCACTTGGGAGAGATTTTGAATCCCACCTGGTCTCCTGACGGTCGGTTTATCGCTTTTTCTGCCCTTGATGGCGGTTTGACGGATATTTTTGTGTATGACCTTGGGACTGAGGAGCTGAAAAAGCTAACAGATGATGTTTTTTCGGATCTCTATCCCAGCTGGTCTCCGGATGGACGAACGATTGCCTTCGTGACCGATCGATTCACAAGCGATCTCTCTATTCTGGACATAGGTGATTTCCAGTTGGCTCTGTTGGATCCGAAGACTAAAAAGATTGAGCAGCTTCCTGGATTCATCGGTTCCAAAAACATCAATCCCCAGTGGACACCGGATTCGAAGAGTCTGCTTTTTCTATCCGATCACAACGGAATATCCGATGTCTACAGATTGGATCTAGCCAGTAAGAAAATATACCAAGTCACCAACTTATACACTGGAGTGAGCGGCATCATGTCAGATAGTCCTGCTCTGTCTGTGGCAAAGGAGACGGGTCAAATGGCCTACAGCGTTTTCGAGGAGGATTATTACGGCATCTATGCCATCGATTCTTCTGAGTATATATCAGGAATGGAGTCAAAAGATGTGTTCGGGGACGTCTCGCCTTCTCTGCTCCCTCCAAGAAAAAAGAGTGAGGGCGAAGTCCTTGCTTTCCTCAATAATCCCCTCTACGGTCTTCCTGAGGAAGCAGAATTTGAGGTCGCCAATTACAAACCGAAATTGGCTTTGGATTATGTCAGTCCTGCTCAGATCGCGGTGGGTGCAGACCGATATGGTTATTACTCAGGAGGAGGGATCAGCCTTCTCTTTAGCGATATGCTCGGATATCACAATTTGTTCACCATGGCTCAGGTGAGCAGTCGTGTCGAAGACTCGGCCCTGTTGGTGGGGTACCAGAATACGAGGCGGAGGGTGAACTGGGGAGCATCCCTGCAAAGGATTCCGTATGTCTATGGCTATTATTCTAGAAAACTCGGTGAGCATCTAGGGATTGAGGCTATACTCGATGAGGAAGAAATCCTTCGACAGATTAACTACCAAGGCTCTGTTTTTGCTCTCTATCCGTTCAGCCAAACACGTCGATTCGAACTTTCTGCAGGCTACAGATTCATCGATTATCAGTGGGAACGCCGCACGCGTGTTTATACGCGTGACTGGTTTTTCATTGATGAGTTTAAGCAGGAGTTGGAGGCTCCGGACAGCATCCATTTTGGGTTTGCCTCAGCCGCGCTTGTGTATGACAGCTCCTTCTTCGGGGCAACGGCTCCTATCCTCGGGCAGAGCTATCGAATTGAAGCTACACCCTATATAGGTTCTATCAACTTCTACACTGTTCTTGCCGATTACCGCCGCTATTTCATGCCGACGAGGCCGTTCACCCTTGCCTTCCGGTTTCTGCATTATGGTCGCTATGGAAAAAACGCAGACGACAATCGGTTTTACCCGCTCTTCTTAGGGTATGAGACTCTGTTGCGCGGCTACAATTACTCTTCTTTCAGCAGCGATGAAAACGATGTGTACAGTCAGCTCTTTGGCTCAAAGATGCTCCTGGCCAATGTGGAACTGAGATTCCCCTTATTCGGAGTGTTGGGGCTCGGGAGAGGATTCTACGGGATTCTCCCGATGGATTTTGTGGTCTTCTATGATGCCGGAATCGCCTGGGGATTGGAGGAAGAGGGTGATAAAGAAATGAAGCCCTTCTTCCTGGGGGGTGACCGGAAACCATTAACGAGCGCAGGAGTTGGAATCCGCATGAATATGTTCGGATACCTCATCCTGGGATTCAACATGGTTAAACCTTTTGATAGACCGAATAAAGATTGGGTTTTTCAGTTCACGATCATGCCGGGATTCTAAGAGAACACTGCAGCCGGTCTTCACATCTCCCAGAAGGCCGGCTGTATACAGCCTTCTCTCTTCCATCCACCTTCTCTAAATCCTCTTCAAGGAATCGACCACTCCTTGCTCAGGACAGAAGCAAAAATAAAAAAGAGTTTTAGAATAGGCCGAAGAGCTTGAGGGCCATGATAATGATGGCGACTGCAAGGATGATACGGATGACCTTCGCGCCCCCCTTGACCGCAACATGCGCGCCCCACCAGCCTCCGAAGGCATTTCCGGCGGCAAGGGCTAGGCCATACTTCCAGTTTATATTTCCTGATAGCAAAAAGATCAAGAGAGCGGGAAGAGTATAGATAAGGATGATGAAGACCTTGTGCATGTTAACAGTAACCAAATCAACTTTGAGCAAATGGTAAAGAGCAGCCATAAAAAGAAAACCCACTCCTACTTGGAGAAATCCCCCGTAAAAACCTATCCCTAGAAGGGCTGGATAGATGAGCCAGTTTTTCTGTTCTTGCTGGTCAGGCTCTCTCTCCTTATAAGACCGGGAGAAAAACAGAGAGATCACGATGAAGATTAAAACTCCTCCCAAGATCCGTTCGAACACAACACTGCTTATGCGCACGGCAAGAATGGCTCCGAGGATGGCTCCTGGGAGAGTGAGCAAAGAAAGTTCTGTGCTCGTTTTGAACTGGTGCATTTTGTTCTTTCGGAAGGAAGCCACAGCAAAGATGTTTTGGATAAAGATAGCGACGCGGTTTGTACCATTTGCCAACGCTCCCTCGAGGCCCATGAAAATCAGAGTTGGCAGGGTGAGGCTTGATCCACCGCCAGCATTCACATTGATGAATCCTGCGATCGATCCGACCCCGAAAAGCAGCGCCAGGTTCCAGTAATCCATCCGATGTCCTTGCTGGGATAAATTTCTTCTGAATAATACCTGTTGTCGATAAAAAACGCAATGAGCATAGCGCATAATCGCTTTGTACACGACTAAATTTAAAGAGGTAGATTTTAAACGAAGCGGTTTTTTGCTATTATAGATACAGACATTTTGGGTATGTCCTTAGGTGCTTTGAAGGTTGTTAGGATGAAAAAGACGCTTTATTTTTTGTTTTTGGTCTTTTTTGCTTTGTCCTTTATCCCATCCGCTGCTTATCCTTGGGGTTCGGCAACGCATGCCTACATCATTGACCATGTCAGTAAAAAGCTAGGTTTGAGTAAAATTAACGAGATTTACGGTGCGGCTTGTCCTGATATGTTCAATTATCCGTTCGCTGCAGTCTGCCAACAGTATTTACACGATCAAACCCATGGTGATCCTGGTGATGGTTCATTCTTAAAAGTGTGGTGGTCTGCTAAGAAATGGGGATATCAAGAATCACTGGCCTCCGGATTTGTCTCTCACAACGATATGTGGGCAGCCGATTTTACTGCTCATCATGAAGCTCAAACCCATCCTGATCCTGGTATCCTGCCGGATGGTTATGATCCGGGCTGGGTGGTCATCAAGGCTTTCGATTTAAATGCTGTCTGGGGATTAGCTGAATATTTGTGGTCTATTAAAAAGGAAGGCGTTCCAGACGATATCGTCTTCTATTTTGCCATTGAAATTTGTCACAGTGTCATAGAAACTGCAGGTGATATAGTGATGATGAGTGTGGATTCCCAGCTCGGGATGAAATTGTCCTCTTCGGCGCTCCTTAGGGATTCCAGCTTCCCCGATCTATTGGAAGAAGCTTATGCCGATGATTTGGCCTTTAAGTACGACATGCCTTATGAGGACGCCGCTCAGATCATAAAAGATGCCGAAAAGGAATTCAGGAAGATGATGATCCTGTACGGGACAGCTTTGATGCAGGATAAAGAAACCGCCAGACAATTGCTCGCTCAACAGATGGCTGATCTTGCCCAAGGATATCTAGGGAAATACTTCAACCTTTCTTCTTATAATGAGATTTTCGTTAAGCTCGATGAAGGCATGATGTATGCCATTGACATGTGTGAGACAGACAACAGTTATCTCATCGAAATTCAGGAAACGATTAAATTTGTTCGCTGGAATCTTCTTCTCCATAGGATCTATCACTGGTAGCATTTCAAATATCGGTATCTCGTATTGATTATGTTTTAAGGATTCAGTACCCTATGCTCGCTTACAGGTATGGACGAGATGCACCCTCTACTAGATAAGGAAAAACAGAAACAAGCCAGACAATACGAAAAAGAAAAGAGACTGCTTGGCCTAATCAGTCTGGGTGTTTCCCTCGCTCTACTCTTGACCTTTTATTTCAGCGGCTTGAGCTCACAACTGGCCAACCTTGAGCTCGATCATTCCATGGTTTGGACTTTCCTGATCTATGTGTTCGTCTTTTGCTCTTTCATGACGGCATGCGGATTGCCTTTGAATTTCTACAATGGGTATGTCCATGAACATAAATGGAGTTTCTCCAACCATACCGTTAAGAGTTGGTTTTGGGAGCAGGCCAAATCCTTTTTCGTGGGGCTTATCATTCTATTCATCGTCCTTGGCCTTCTTCTATGGATCATGGCCGAATCACCAAAATGGTGGTGGTTGGCGGCTGCTGTAGCCATGGCCCTGGTGAGTGTTGTCTTTGCTACACTCTTTCCTGTTGTCATAGCCCCAATTTTTAATAAGTATACGCCCATAAAAGATCGGGAATTAACTGAAGCCCTGGGTGCGATCCTTTCCAGAGGGGGGTTGAGGAGCAGTGGATTCTTTAGAGAAGATATGAGCCGGCAAACCAAGAAAGAGAATGCTTTCCTTGCTGGATTGGGGAAAACCCGGAGAGTGGTGTTGGGTGACAATTTGATGGATAATATGTCCATTTCTGAGATTGTATCGATTGTTGCTCATGAAGTGGGTCACTACAAGAATAGACATATATGGAAAAACATACTGATTGGAGTTGTTCAACAAGTGATTGTGTTCTTCATAGTAAACACATCCCTCAAAGAGATCTTCCCAGAGTTTCTCACTTCCACTCGAGGGAATCTCACCCTCTTTCCTATTTTTGCCATACTCCTAGGAGCACTATCGGGTTTCTTACTCGGCCCTTTGAATAATGCTCTATCCCGCTCTTTCGAAAAACAAGCCGATAAATACGCTTTGGAGAGCATTGAGGATAAAAAGCCTTTCATGACCGCCTTGGCTGGTTTGGCGGATCGGAATCTGTCCAATGCCTATCCAGAATGGTGGATGAAGCACCTCTTCTATTCTCACCCTCCTATAGGCGAACGCCTGAAAATGGCTGACCGTTCCTCTTTCTAGGTCTCGAATCACCCTCAAGAGGGGTGAAAATTTTTTTAATAAAATTCACCCCTAAAGAGGATTGTATCTTTCATCCTCTGTTGATCATAATAATACCTGCAGAGTGAGGATATGTCCGAAGGATGGTGTTTGAATCTGAAAATTAAGATGGAAGGGAAACGTTAGGGGATATTCAGTGAAGAACAAAACAAAAGGAGCTTTAAGCCTCTCACTCTTGTTTTTGGCTATGCTCTCCTTGTCTTCAGCTCTGCTTTTCTCCTTCAACAGGAAATTGAGAGTTGTCGTGGATGGAGCTTATGTTCATTTGGATCCAAGTAGGAAGAGTACTGTGGTTGCCACTTTGAAAAAAGGTGATCTTTTAAGTTTAGGCAGTGAAAGGAAATTTCGCAAGAATTGGAATTATGTCTATTTTACGTCCGAACGGACAGGACGGACCAAATCGGGATACATTCTTGATTCCTTTGTAGAAAAGCTCTTTGAAGTGACTAAGGTGCTGACGATCCAGGGCGATGAGGAGAAGACGGAAGATCCGGAGGAATTAAAGGCTCACTTCAGAAACACACGATGGGGGATGAGCAAAGAGCAAGTTTTAAGAATCGAAGGGCGATCGGATCATTTAGAAAATTCTGGAGGATTAGATATCATCAATTATCCACAAAAAATACTAGACATGGATTGCATGGTAGGATATGTGTTTGCAAAAAACATATTGGCCAAAGCCAAATACAGCTTCCTGGGAAAACAAGAGGATAAAAACCAGTATCTTCTAGAATACAAGACTATAAAAAATATATTGATAAGAAAATACGGGAAGCCTCTAAGCGAAAAGGCTCTTTGGTCGAATCCTCTGTATAAAAATGATGACTCAAATTGGGGATTAGCTGTAAGCCTAGGTCATCTTGAATTCAATTCTAGATGGAGAGATAGCGAGACCGAGATTTTACTTCATCTGTCGGGGGGAAACAACAGATTGTCTCTCGTTGTCGAATACTCCGGACTTGAATACAGAGAGCTGGCTAGAAAGGCAGAGGAGAGATCCACTCTCAATTTCTGGTAATCCCATATCTCTAATCCACACCTTCTCTAAATCTCTTCTCCGTCCCAACAGTATGTGCACAGTCTCTCCTTAGACAGGCCAATAGCTTCCACGAGATCCTCCAGCCTCTGATACCTCAAGGTTGTCAAATTTAGCCTTTGTCGTATTCTTTCGACCATGGCTTTGTACTTTTCGGAATCCCCTATGGCATACTCATGTAAATCCTTGACATCATCTCCTTCCAACTCGCTGATCGCCAACCGTGCAGCCAAGTCTAATTCTGATCTAGATCTAGAAAAGTTCAAGAATTTGCAAGCATAGACCAGAGGTGGACAGGCTGGTCTCATATGCACTTCCAAAGCGCCAGCTTCATAGAGCCTTTGGATGGTGTCTTTGAGCTGTGTTCCTCTGACGATGGAATCTTCGCAGAAAAGCAGTCTTTTGCCTTCGATGAATTCCCTGATCGGGATGAGTTTCATCTTTGCGACCAAGTCCCTTATACTCTGATCTTGAGGCATAAAACTTCGGGGCCATGTAGGGGTATACTTCACAAACGGCCTTTTGAACGGAATTCCTGATTCGCTGGCATATCCCAAACCATGTGCTATCCCAGAATCGGGAATTCCTGCCACGAAATCCACTTTGATGGTGTTGCGTTGCGCGAGCTTGGCACCACAGCGGTTTCGCACGCTTTCGACGTTGATTCCTTCGTAGCTGGATGCTGGATAGCCATAATAAACCCACAAGAAGCCACATATTTGCATCTTTTCTTCAGGAGGTTTTTTCTGTTCAATCCCGTCCTCTGTCAAGAACACAATCTCACCCGGACCGAGGTATGTCTTTATTCTGTAATTGAGGTTTGGAAAAGCACAGGTCTCAAGGGTAACAGCATTGCTTCCTTCTTTCTCTCCGATAACGACTGGTGTTCTACCCAGCTTATCTCTTGCGGCATAAATTCCCTCCTCAGTGAGTAAGAGCAGGGAACATGATCCCTCGATAGCACTCTGGGCGTTTTGTATTCCATCCTTGAAGGTCGATTCTTGGTTAATCAGTGTTGCGACTAAATCAGTAGGGTTGATCTCACTACTGCTCATATAGGAAAAGTGAATTTTTTTCTGTTTAAAAGCGTTTTTGACAAGTTCGTCTGCATTCTGGATCACTCCAACCGTGACTATGGCATAATTTCCGAGATGGGAACGAATCAGGAGTGGTTGATCATCATAATCGCTTATCACCCCTATTCCCATATTGCCAGACATCTTTTCAACGTCGGTTTCAAATTTAGACCGGAATTGAGCATTCTCGATGTTATGAATGAATCGAATAAAACCATCTGCATTCTTTACGGCAAGGCCGCCTCTTTTTGTTCCAAGATGAGAATGGTAGTCTGTTCCGAAAAAAAGGTCATCGATACAGTCGTTTTTTGAAATAACGCCAAATAAGCCTCCCATACTGACCTCCTCAACCGGCCAAAAGAATGCCATAAATATTGGATTTTCAAATATCCCGCAGACATCGAAAATCGATTCAATCTAAATATGACAAAAATTAAATCTTGATTCAAGAAAAATCATCAAGGATACGGTTTTTTCGACATATAGCCTGATCTTGAGAGCAAAAAATAGTCAAGTTGTATTGGAACTTTGATGGCGGAAAGTCGTATAATAGAAAGAGCAGAAAAGGAGGAATAATGAGAAAACTTTATATTTTCATGATTATCGGTACAGCACTCCTGTTTTGCTCATGCTTTTACATAAGAGTCGATTATGCAGCTCTAAGAGGAATGGCGCCGACGGGTGAATTCCATGAAGTCGTTCCTCTCACGCCTGGAGGTACCCTTTCACTGGAAAACATCAACGGGAATATTGAGATACAAGGATGGGAAAAGGAAGAGGTGGCTGTGTATGCGGAGAAGATGTTTCACCTTCCCGATCGGACAAAAATCTTTGTTTATCCAAAGAAAGCCATTGCTCCGCAAATCGATTTTGACACGTTTGAAAACTTCGTGAAGATCAAAACAAGAGATGTCTCGAAAGAAAACGAAGAAAGTGTCGTGGATTATTATATTGACGTTCCCCATTCCATCAATCTGAAAGACATCCTGGCCCAAAGAGGAAATATCAATATTTCTGATTTATATGGCGATGTATACGTGGATTTGACAAGCGGGGATATTGTGATAGAGAATTTTTCTGGCTCTCTGACAGCATCCGTGATGAGTGGTTCGGTGGATGTCAGTCTGTATGACCTCAGAGAGGGTGACGAGATCATCATAACAGCCAGCGAGGGTGATGTGACGATTTCCCTCGAGGAGAATGTCCAGGCTCACCTTGAAGTTTCGGTTCCCAATGGAGAAGTGATCAGCGAATTCGAAATAGAGAAACCAACAGATACAGGTAAGTTAGACATACAGCTTGGAGAGGATGGAGCCCAGATTTCTCTTACAGCTTTAAACGGAGATATCAGAATCAATCGAATAAAGACAGAATAAATGTTCCAAGGAGGGAAATAAAACATGGAAGAACAAAAAAAAGTTTTGCTGGCAGGGATCGCATTTGTTTTGTTGATTGTCGTAGGAGCAGCCATATATTATTTTGTCTTCTATCAAAAGCCTGAACAAGCAAAAGACATAACTGAAATGCCTCAGGAACAAGCCCTTGCTGAAGAACAAGTCAAACCAGAAGAAGAGGAGATCGAGCCTTTGCAGATTGATCTGGATAAGAGCGATGAGTTAATGAGGGAACGAGTTGGGGAGCTTTCCTCACATCCCAAGTTGGCTCTTTGGTTGATGAGCAATGACCTAATCCGAAAACTTGTGGCGGCTGTGGATAACATTGCCAACGGGCAAAGTCCCAGGGCTCATATCGACTTTTTTAAACCTGAAGGCGATTTTATTGTTGCAGAGGAGGTCGGAGAACAGTTCATAGATCCAGAAAGCTACAAGAGGTATGATCTGACCGCCAACGTCTTTGTTTCGTTAGATACCAAAGGGTGTGTCACTCTGTATAAACAGATAACGCCTGCACTCCAAGAGGCCTACAGAGATTTGGGTTATCCGAGCGGAGATTTTCACACCACCCTGAAGAAGGCCATTATGGAGCTGCTGAAAGTGCCTGTGGTGGAAGAAAAGATTCAGGTAGAGAAAAAGGTGATCACCTACATGATGGTTGACTCTAAGTTGGAAAGCCTGAATCAAGCTCAAAAACATCTCCTGCGTATGGGGCCTGAGAACGTCCGGAGAATTAAGACTAAATTGAAGGAGATAGTCCAGGCATTAGGATTTCAAGAATAGACGGTTCATCCTCCATCTGTTAACGCTTTAGTCCAGAAAGGGCAATTGCCCCATCAGCCACTTTATCAGAGGAAAAAAAGTCCATAAGCTTTTCCCAATCTGTCTGCAGACGAAGGAGTTTGTAATAAAGGTTTTCATCGGGGATGGCTTTTGTGCGTGCAAGATAGATGTTTCGCATGCATTCGATGGCTCCAGTTGAATCGCCTTTGGCGATATAATCGGTAGCGAGCATTTGGTTGGATCTGAAGATCTTTTCTTCAAGGTCATCTTTCAGGAATTCCCCTGGATAGGGATCCAGATCTGCAGCTTGAAGAGGGTGTAAACCTGGATATCCTTTTTGACCCTCGAGCTTTCTTTTCTCGAATACAAACCGAAAAATGTCCTCCCGGAGACGTTCCCATGTCGGAGAGGTTTTCGGCGGGGCATCGTGTTTGATAGAAAGTTGGTTATCCAGGTAGGTTTTGAATCCAAACATTCGCGCATTGATTAGAAAATCAATATCTTCTCCTCTAGGGATAGATGGATCGAACGGAATCCGCGAGAAAAGGTCACGATGGATCACAAGATTTCCTCCGAAGGCAAAGGGTGTGACTTTGAATCGGGGGCCTTTGGCGATGAATTCTTTGAAGGCCCGGTTCATGCAAGCGATCTTATTCCAGTAGGTCATCCAGGGAGAAATCTCCCTGTTGAGTAGAAAATCATCATCAGGGTTGATGTAATAACCAGCGACCGCTAACACTCTTTCACCATGTTCTTCCTTTCCGATTAACTCAAGTGCCTTGTCCATGAACGAGGGATCTTCAAATATTTCATCATCATCGATCAAGACTGCTATCTCAGAGCCCAGGAGATGTGGAACAAATATGCAGAGATTGCGCACGTTAGAGTAGCCGTTAAGCTTGAGGAGAGGCGTCAGGTCTGCTTTATTATTCTTGGTCAAGAACTGATGAATTTTTGCTAGGTGAGAATAAGAAAACAATTGTGTCTCGATATCTTCGGCCTTCTCCTTGATGATGGTGGAAACTTTTTGCTCCACATCGCTCTGGATATCCTCGGCTGTGGGAACGGCCAGTACCACGACTCTGAAGTCTCTCTTTGTGAGAATGGATAGGCTTTCTAAAAGACGTCCTAGGGTGCCTTCATCATCGAGAGAAGTGGGATGATCGTAGATTGTGTCTGTTTCTCGCCTTTTTTCTTCTTTTTTTCTTCCCCAATAGCTGGGGATAATCATGGTGACTTGCATTGTCTCCCTCTCTCAATTTGATTCAAAGGTGGGTACTGCATCATTTCTTCTAAAATATTCTCCAGCACGGCAACACCTTTTTCCCATGCGTATTTATCTTCCATAAGTCTTCGGCCATTTATCTGTATTTTCTGATACAGGGATGTATTGCTTATCAGGTCCAATATGCCTTTGGCAAAGTTTTCGGGTTCGTCGGCGATTATGATATTTTCGCCGTTTAAGGCTGGAATACCTTCGGCTCCAAGGGAGGTCGATACCACAGGACGCCCCAAGGCCATGGCTTCCAGTATTTTTCCTCTGAATCCTCCTCCAAGTCTTACAGGACAGATGAAAACCTTGCCTTTTCGCAGATAAGGAATGACATCATCCACAGTTCCGGTAACAATAATGGATGTGTCCTCGGAAAGCCGTGTTATTTCTAGGGGAGGAGCTTGTCCCACTATATAGAATTTTACAGCAGGAAGAGAGGCTTTCAACCGGGACCAAATATTTTCATGAAAATAGAGAACAGCATCGACGTTTGGATAGTGACGATAATTACCGATGAACACTATGCTGTGTTCCTCTTCTGGTTGAGGGGAAAAGGCAAAAGCCTCCACATCGACTCCGTGGGGCACGACTGAAATATCGAGATCAAGAGATATGTCCAGAAGCTCGTCTTTCCCCTGATGAGTCAAGGTGAGCACTTTATCGACGTTTCTGTACATATCAAATTCATATTTTTTTAGGCCCTTGAGATTTAAGACCTCTCTCAGCTTATTGATTCCAAATCTATGTTGATGGTAACTCTTCAGGCGGGCCAAGTAATAACATTCGTGAACAGACATGATCCTTCGAACAGGAGGAAGGTCGGGATTGTTATGGAGGAATTGCCCCATAACCGAATATTCGGCGATGGCAAAATCATATCTGTCCTTTTTAACCATCTCCACAATTGTCTGAGACATGTAACTGGATCCATGACCTCTGAGAAAATAATAGGGGATAGGGGAGGTGAAAAAGTCCCATGTCGCTCTTAAGAGGGAACGCCTGGGAGGAAAGGGAACGAGTTTCAGATCGTGACAGAAGGACTCTACAGAGGGAACATATTTTTTTTCTTCCGGATGGCAAAAAGCTGCCAAAGAAACAAGATGCTTTTTAGAGAGATGTTTGAGTCGGTTGTAGATGATGATGGGTCCTCCGATAACTTTGGAGTGGGGAAACTCTTTACATGTTATTAAAATCCTCATGCTCTTAACTCAGGGATTCTTTTCAAGTCCATTCAAACGGATTTTCGCCGTTAAAATCAGGGAGGCGGTGTTCGTCAGGAGCGAATGGGTCTGGCTGGAAGAATAAGGTTTCAAACCCTAACTCAAAGGCTCGATCCAGGACTTGATTGTATTCCACTGGACCCAGGGTCCTTTGTAGGGAAGAGGGTGCTTTAAAACAAGGCCAATACTGGCTCATCAAGCTGAGACAGACTCGAGAGGATAGGGTGCGGGCCATCCATTCCAAAAGATGAAGAGAATCCTCGCTCTGTGCGGGAAGAATGAGATGTCTAATGATGAGCCCCTTCTGAGCGATATCAGAATCATTGCAGATGAGCTCTGGCTGGCAGAATCCCTTTTCCCCCCTGCTTCTGTTGACTCTGCACTCACGAGGGCACAGGCGGCATTCTGTTTCCTGTTTGATAAGGTGTTGGAGGGCTTCCTCTATCCTATCGATTTTTTGTGTATGCATGTTATGACACCTTGTATCCGGGATTCTGTGTTCCCTATGATAATCGTTTCCTCCAAAAGGGTAAAGAGTAAATGGGCTAAAAGATGCTTCCTGGAAATGTTTACAATTATGATTGACAATTAGAAGCTATCGGATATAGTAAGGTTTAATGCTGAATGACTTTGTCGAACTGCTGAGGAATTTTCACCTGAATCGTGAGTTTATCGTTCTGGTCGTGAGCATGATGCCTATCTTCGAGCTCAGGGGGGCAATCCCCCTTGCAGTCTTGCATTTCAAAATGCCGGTTCTTACAGCCTTCATGATTTCCTGGATAGGAAATTTGCTTCCAGTCTTGCCCATTATCTATTTCCTGGAACCTATAAGAAAAGCCCTTTCGAATATCAAGTTTATTAACAGATTCTTCACCTGGTTGTATGCCCGTACTTACAAAAGAAGCAAAAAAGTCATGCGCTTGGGTGCAATAGGTCTATCTTTATTTGTTGCCATCCCTCTTCCTGTGACTGGTGCATGGACGGGATCAGTTGTGGCCATATTGTTCGATATAAAACCTCGATATGCCTTTCCAGCTATCATCCTGGGTGTGACTATCGCAGGAATTGTGGTGTCTTCTTTGGTTTTTCTTTTCTAGCCTACAGAATTTCGTGCTGTAATGAAGCTAATATCTCCTTGAGGACAGAGGATTGAATAGAGGCGGGGTCAGTTAAATCCTTATGGAGAGGAGTGACCGCGATGTACCCATCCTTGACGACCATGACATCGCTGTCTGTGCCTCCGATGTCTTTGGGATTGCCTGCACCTATCCAGTAATAGTGCTCACCCCTCGGATCTTTTTTTTCGATCACTCGAGGATTGTATCTTTTCTCTCCGAGTGTGGCAAGCCTAAAGCCTTTTATGGGGAGACTTGGAATATTTATGTTGAGAGCGATTCTTGGAGGAAGAGAATGGTCCAAAATTTTTTTAGCCAGAGCATGAACAATCTTAGCTGCGTAATCAAAAGAGAAATTCCCATCCCCATCAGGCATGACTGAGACGGCCATGGAGGGGATATTGAGAAAAGCTCCCTGTAAGGCACCAGCCACAGTTCCAGAATAGGAGATGTCCTGTTGGCCAAGGTTGGGTCCATGGTTAAGGCCTGAGATGAGCAAATCTGGATAGTGGGGTAATAATTTTTGCACAGCCAAGTACACACAGTCTGCCGGTGTTCCGTCCACAGCATAGATGTTATTCTCAACAGATTTGACTCGCAAGGGATGGCGGAGGGTTAAGGAGAGAGAAGAGGCGCTTTTTTCCTGGTCTGGTGCAACGATGTAGGTTTGGCCCCAACCTTTCATCTGATGGAATAAAGTGGAAAGACCTAGGGAGTCAAAGCCGTCATCATTGGTCAGTAAAACTAGGGGCTGGTTCGAACTCATTATTTTATGACCTCATTATCAATCGACATGAATTGAAATCGTGAAAAGGCATTTTAGCATGGGCTGAAGAATATGTGAAGGATGGTCGGGACGGGCGGATTTGAACCGCCGACCCCACGCACCCCAAGCGTGTGCGCTACCAGGCTGCGCCACGTCCCGACCTGGGTGTTATGGAGAAGAGCACTATTTTTTATCTAAAGCAGCAGCGATGTCTTTGAGTTGCTCCCGGACATCATAGAGAACCTTCTTCAAGCGATCGGAGTGAACGGGAGCAGGACTTTTGAGCCCGAATTCTTCTTCGATACGTCTTTTTGCCCCTGCTAAGGTAAGACCCTCATTTTCGAGAAGCTCTTTCAGGCGGAGGATTATGGCCAGATCTTTCCTCCTGAAAATCTTGTGTCCAGCTGCTGTCTGACCCGCATGAATGAAATAGAATTCTCTTTCCCAGGTATCGATAACCTTGGGATCCAAATTGGTCATTCGACTGATCTCATCCAGTCGGTACACAAGCTTTTCAGGAGCTTTATCGCTTTTCATCTGAGCTCTGCATTTATTGTTTTTATTTCAGCCTGTAAAATAGCACGGATTCTCAGATACGTCAAGACACCACTCAGGCTATCCTCCCTCTGTCCAGATCGATACAATTTGCGTCTTAACCGCTTTCTATCAATCTGTTATAATTCTATTAGTCAAACATTTCAGAAGATGGCTGAGAAAAAAAATCATAAGCATGTTCCTTTGGCAGAAAGGATGCGCCCAAAAACTTTGGAACGGTTCTACGGACAAGAGCACTTGATCGGAAAAGGGAGGATCCTTTCACAGCTCATCAAAACTGATCATCTGGTTTCCATTGTTTTCTGGGGACCTCCAGGTTCAGGGAAGACGACCTTGGGCTATATTCTTGCCCAACAGTTCAACCTGCCCTGCCTGTTTTTCAGTGCAGTCCTCTCTGGCATAAAAGAGGTCAAGGAAGTCATGGCCGAAGCAGAAAGCCATAAAAAGCTGTATGGCCAGCCGACAATCATCTTCATCGATGAACTCCACCGTTTCAATAAGGCTCAGCAAGGAGCTTTTCTCCCCTATGTGGAGAGAGGTGACATCATCTTGTTTGGCTCCACGACCGAAAATCCCTCCTTCGAGGTGATTGCGCCCTTGCTATCCAGGATGAAGGTTCTTCTCCTCAACCCGCTTTCCGAAGATACCCTCATCAAGATTCTGAGGGAAACCTTATTGGATGAAGAGAATGGTTTGGGACTGATGAATCTGAAGATCGAGGACCAGGCTCTCAAGATGATCATAGATTATGCAAATGGCGATGCGCGTCGGGCGCTGAACACCTTAGAGATTTCGGCCAATCTCTCGAAAAAAAGAAGAATCGCTACAGGGCAAGTCAAGGAAGCCCTTCAGAAGAGAATACTGCTTTATGATAAAAAAGGGGAAGAGCATTTCAATCTCATTTCTGCTCTTCACAAGAGCCTTCGTAACAGTGATGTCGATGCTTCATTATACTGGCTGGCACGGATGATTTCTGCGGGAGAGGATCCGCTCTATATCGCTAGAAGGCTGGTCCGGTTTGCTTCGGAGGATATCGGGCTTGCAGATCCTCAGGCCCTCACCATCGTCCTTAATGCCAAGGAGGCCTATGACTTCATCGGTTCACCCGAAGGAGAACTCGCCTTGGCTGAGGCGGTCATCTATCTAGCCTCAGCCCCTAAAAGCAACAGGTCTTATGTGGCCTTTTCTCAAGCCATGAAAGACGTGGAAACCAGCCCTTTTGAGCCTGTACCCCTCCATCTTCGCAATCCTGTCACTTCTCTCATGAAGAATATCGGCTATGGAAAAGACTATAAATACGCCCATGATTTTGAGCCTGTAACCACAGACATGGAGACATTTCCTGAGAAATTTAAAGGCAGAAAATATTATCATCCTGGGAGTTTAGGCTTGGAAAAAGAGATCAAGAAAAGGATCGAATGGTGGAATGATCTGAAGAAGAGGATGAAATGAATTATTTTTCCCCTTTGCTTTCCTTGAGGAGATAATAGATCTCCCAACTCACTTCATCGGCTAAACAGCCAATGCACGACTTTTCGGTTGTTGCAATCTCCTCATCAGCGATTTTTTCTTTCAGAATACGTTTGATTCTCTTCTTCATTTTGTAAAGCAAGATGTAATTAATCATAGCTTTTTTTCATTCGAATGATAACAGCTTCCTTTTCTGATGTAAAGATTGAGGTCATCCAGAAAAAAATGCTATCATACGGTCTTTCGAAACAAATGAGAAAAACCACTGTCATTCTCCTCAGCCTCGTTTTTCTTAGCGTGTGTTCCTTATTTAGATCAAAGACTCCCCCTTATCCTTCAGGGATTGTTTTCCCTCTGATTAATCATTCTGAGCTCGCCTACGAAGGGGAAATCATCGACCTGATTCAAAAGTCTGAAAACTGTCTTTACCTGTCCACACGAAAGGGGTGTGTTTACTGCATCGATGGTCAGAAACGAGAGATTTTGTGGAGATATGATGCGACCGCTTCTTTAGCGAGCGCTCCTTATCTTGGGGAGGATTCCATATATGTTTTCGATGAGGAGGACACACTGTATTGTCTCGCCTCAGAAGGGAAGCTTCAGTGGAAAAAGACGTTCGAAAACAGAATCACAAGTGGGATCAAAGCGAACAACAAAAAAGTCTACATCGGCACAGAAAAAGGAGAATTTTTCTGTTTGAGCTCTGAGGATGGTCGAATTCTTTGGCAGTTCCAGGCCGATGATGCGATAAAGTCGAATCCAGTAACTTGGAGGAGCTCTGTCCTGTTTGGATGCGAAGACCATAAAGTCTATTTTTTAAACCAGGAGGGAAGGCTTTCAAGAAAATTCGACGCAGGTAGTAAGCTGGGACCTACATTTTTGGTCGATGGTGACTTCCTGTACTTTGGATCAGAAGACCGTTATCTTCATTGTGTCGACTTGAATCGTGTAAAGACAAAATGGAAGATTCGCACAGGCGGGGCCACCTATATCCCTCCTGTTGTTGACAAAAACAAAGTCTACTTCCTCTGCTGGAATTGTGTTCTATACTGTCTGAATAAGAAATCCGGCACCATATTATGGTGGAATTCTGTGCCTTCCAGAAGCTATTATCGTCTGGAGGTCGTCGGAGACAAGATCGTCGCCTCCACTCTCTCCTCAAAAATTGTCTGTTTTGACCTTCGTACGGGAGAGGATCAAGGGACCTTTGATGCCTTTCAGGAGATAGAATCTAACCCTGTCTGGTTTTCACCCTTTCTCTTGGTCAATCTTTACGACCGGGACAGCAATATGGGAAAGCTGGTTTTTCTTAAAAAAGAGGTCAAAGTGACACTCTTTCCATCCAAAAAGGCTCCTCAGAAAATAAACGAGGAGGTCTTGTTCACGGCCAAAGCCACAGGATTCCACATGCCCAAGTATGAATTTTTGCTGACTCGTTTGATAAGACTCAGATTTTACCCTGGTATCTCTGTTTTTATCAGAGATGGAGATAAGAATGTTGTCCAGGAGAGTTCTGAGGGTGATTCTTGGAATTGGTTTCCTGAGCAGGACGGCTATTACATCATCGAGGTCACAGCAGTGGATGAGAAAGAGAGAGCAGAGACTCAATTTCCTTTTATCATCGAGAGAGAGGAGCCAAAGGTATCTCTGGCTGCTTCGCTTGAGTCTCCCCAAGAAATAAACAGAGAGATTGTTTTTACAGCGAAAGCCAGCGGAATGAACAGTCCCCAATTCGAGTTCTTCCTCAGCCGGCTGATAAAGCTGGAAGTCCTATCTGATTTTTTCTTATTCTGGAAAGAAGAGAGTATGGTGCAGGAGTTATCGGAAAAGGAATCCTGGACTTGGACTCCAGGATACGAAGGATTCTATACAGTAAAAGTTCGTGCAGTGGGCATTGAGCAAACGGCTGTTTCAGAGATGGCTTTTGCGATCAAAAAAATTGAGCAAGAAAAAAAATAGGCTTGGAAAGGAGAAAGAATGATGGAAAGAGTCGAAGCATTGGAGCTGGTAAAGGCCCATCTTAAAAACAAAAACCTGGTCAAACACTGCCTGGCTGTGGAAGCCTGCATGAGGGCGATGGCCCGGAGACTTAATCAAGATGAGGAAAAATGGGGGCTTGCAGGGATTTTACATGATCTGGACTATGAAATCACTGAAAAAAGCCCTGAGCTGCACACCACAGAGACAGTGAAGATTTTGGAAGAGAAAGGCATGGATCCAGAGATTATACGGACTGTTCAGGCCCATGCAGGCCAGGTTGAATGCCGAAATGAGATGGAGTGGTCCATTTTTTCGATCGATCCGCTCACCGGCTTGATCATTGCGGCCACATTGATGCATCCGAGCAAAAAGCTTAAAGAAGTTGATCTTGGTTTTGTGAAGCGGAGATACAAAGAGAAGAGCTTTGCTAAGGGAGCGAGACGAGAGGATATCGAGTTGATCGAAAATATCGGCATGGATCTGGATGAGTTTATTTCCATTTGCCTTGGAGCCATGCAGGGAATCGATAAGGATTTAGGCCTTTAACCAGAGAACATTCCCCTACAAACGGTAGTGAAGTATTGAGACCAATGATGTATAATGATGGCTTCGCAATCTTCATAATCATATCACGGCGTCAGGCCATGACTCTGAGCTTGATAAGCTGAAAAGTGAGAGGCACATAGTCTGGCTCCAAAAGAGAAAAGGAGGAAAGGCATATGAATGCGATTGTAAAGGTTCCACGACCAACGATTGAGCCTATCTTTAGCTACGCACCAGGAAGTCCGGAGAAGACGGCTCTAAAAGCGCAACTCAAGAAAATGCTGAGCGAGACTTGGGAATTTCCCATCATCATCGGGGGAAAAGAGGTGAAGACAGGGAACCTAGCGGACTGCCGCTGTCCTCATGACCACAATCATCTTCTGGCTCATTACCACAAAGCTGGTCCCGAAGAGATTGAGTTGGCCGTGCAAGAAGCCAAAAAAGCCTGGAAAGAATGGTCTGAAATGGATTGGGTTAACCGCGCTGCTGTGTTTCTTCGAGCGGCTGAGCTCTTAGCGACAAAATACCGAGATATTCTGAATGCTTCAACTATGCTAGGGCAGTCCAAAACTGTCCATCAAGCGGAGATAGATTCAGCCTGTGAACTCATAGATTTTTACCGTTTTAATCCTTATTACATGAACTTGATTTATACCGAACAACCGGATTCTTCGGCGGCCATATGGAATTACATGGAGTACAGAGCCTTGGAAGGTTTCGTATTTGCAGTGACGCCGTTTAATTTTAGTTCCATTGCTGGAAACCTGCCCACATCTCCTGCCATGATGGGGAACGTCGTGCTCTGGAAACCAGCCTCCTCTGCTGTCTACTCGGCCTATTTCTTGACCCAATTGTGGAAGGAAGCCGGATTGCCTGACGGCGTGATCAACTTTATTCCAGGCCCAGGCCGGTATGTCGGTGATCCTGTCCTGGAGAAGCGAGATTTGGCCGGGATTCATTTCACAGGAAGCACGGCTGTGTTTCAGTCGATGTGGAAGACTATCGGAGCCAGCATCATGAACTACCACAGCTATCCCCGTATTGTCGGGGAAACCGGTGGAAAAGATTTTGTGTTTGTTCATGCTTCTGCGGATGGAGATGCTGTTGTCACGGCATTGGTCAGAGGAGCCTTTGAGTACCAGGGACAGAAGTGCTCTGCAGCAAGCCGGGCATATATTCCTCAGAATTTATGGGCTGGAATGAAGGATAGTCTAGTGGATCAAATAAAGACCATCAAAATGGGCGACATAATGGATTTCTCGAATTTCATGGGTGCTGTGATTGACAAGCCCGCCTTTAACAGCATCGTAGAATACATCGAATATGCCAAGAACTCATCTGAAGCAGAGGTCATCGCAGGTGGAAATTACGACGATTCAAAAGGATATTTCATAGAACCGACTGTTGTCGTGGTCACAGATCCCAAACACAAGCTCATGGAAGAGGAAATCTTTGGACCTGTGCTCACTATTTATGTTTATCCCGAAAACGAATACAGGCAAACCCTCGAACTGTGTAACACAACCTCTCCCTATGGATTGACAGGCTCCATTTTTGCCAACGACCGCAGCGCTATCGATGAGGCTTACAGGACCTTGCGTCACTCTGCAGGAAACTTCTACATAAATGATAAACCCACGGGTGCAGTCGTCAGTCAGCAACCTTTTGGGGGAGCAAGAGGATCGGGCACGAACGATAAAGCAGGATCTTACCTCAACCTGCTTCGCTGGGTGAGTGCAAGAGCCATTAAGGAAAATCTAAATCCCCCAAAGGACTATCGCTATCCTTACATGGACGAAGACTAAAGAAAGGAGTGATTCGTGAAAGAAATACTCGAAAAACTGCAAATTAAAGAAGTCAATAGAGGTGCCTGTGCAGGGCCGGACGATTGGTACGAAGACCCAGAGGCCGAAGAAGTCGTATCCCATAATCCAGCGACAGGAGAGCCCATCGCCAAAGTCCTTCAAGCCACGGAAAAAACATACGACCAGGTCCTCAGAACGACTGTTGAGTCCTTTAAGTCCTGGCGAATGATGCCGGCTCCGAAGAGAGGTCTGGTCGTGATGGATTTGGGACAGGCTTTGAGAGAGCTGAAGGAGCCTTTGGGAGATTTGGTGACCTTGGAGATGGGCAAGATCAAAGCCGAAGGGCATGGTGAAGTGCAGGAGATGATCGACATCTGTGATTTTGCTGTCGGGCTATCCCGTCAGCTTTACGGCCTGACCATGCATTCGGAGCGTCCGGGTCACAGGATGTATGAGCAATGGCATCCTTTGGGAGCAATCGGTGTTATCACAGCCTTTAATTTTCCTGTGGCTGTGTGGTCCTGGAACGCGGCCATTGCTGCTGTGTGTGGAGACACAGTTGTCTGGAAACCTTCCTCAGACACTCCTCTGACAGCCGTGGCTGTTCAGCACATTGCCAATAGAGTCATGGCTGATCATGGACTTAGAGGGATTTTCAACATCACCATTGGGAGAGGAGCGGTTGTCGGCGAACGCATGATCAACGATAGCAACCTTCCACTCGTTTCTTTCACCGGTTCAACTCAAATGGGGCGCCGAGTTTCTGAAGCGGTTGCCCGTCGTTTCGGGCGGACAATCCTAGAACTGGGTGGAAACAATGCCATCATCGTGACCGAAGATGCCGACCTGGACATGGCTGTGCGCACCATCCTTTTTGGCGCCGTGGGAACGGCCGGTCAGCGGTGTACGACCACCCGACGCATCATCATGCACACATCCATCGCCACCGAGCTGACCGATAGAATTGTGAAGGCCTATAAGCAGGTGACCATCGGCAATCCACTCGAAGAAGGAGTCTTAATGGGGCCCCTGGTAACAAAAGGCGCGGTTGAGGATATGATGGCGGCCCTGGAAAAGGTCGAAGAACAAGGAGGAGAAATCATCTGCGGCGGAGCCCGCCTTCCTGATTACGGCGACCAGTTTGTCGAACCCACCATCGTTAAAATGCCGGCTCAGACAGAGATCGTCCATATCGAAACCTTTGCTCCTATTCTCTATCTTTTGGAGTATGAAGATATAGATGAAGCGATTCGCTTGCATAACGAGGTTCCTCAGGGACTCTCCAGTGCTATTTTTACCACGAACCTGCTCACCGCTGAAAAGTTCCTCTCCCATGAGGGCTCGGATTGCGGAATCGCCAATGTCAATATCGGGACTTCAGGAGCAGAGATAGGGGGTGCCTTTGGAGGGGAGAAGGAAACAGGCGGCGGAAGAGAGTCTGGATCTGATGCCTGGAAAGCTTACATGCGGAGACAGACAAACACGATCAATTGGTCCAGAGAACTCCCCCTGGCACAAGGAATAAAATTTGGCGATTGATGAGCGCGCAGATCACCTTGGATACTCAGATCGAAGACCTCGTCAAGAATTATCCGGAAGCTGTGGGCTTTCTAACCAGACATGGAATCAGATGCATACGCTGTGGTGAACCGCTCTGGTGTAGCCTTGGTGAGCTGCTCGATCAAGACGGGGTTGACGACCCACATCAGTTAGTAACTGAGCTCAATGATTTTTTGAAGAGAAAATAATAGCTCGTGAGGGCCCATTTAGTGTTAACAAGAGTCGAATCTTTCTTAAAAGTTTTTCGTATAAATAAATAGAGAGGAAAAAATGGCAAAACAACTTTTTCGGTCTGAGAAAAATAAAATGATAGGCGGTGTCTGCGCCGGTCTTGCAGAATATTTTGATATCGATTCTTCTCTTGTTCGACTCATTTTTGTGGCCCTGACCTTGATCACGGCCGTGTTTCCGATGCTGATTTTCTATATCGTTGCCTGGATTGTGATTCCACTGTCCAAGGTCACGACGACACCAAGTGAAAAAGACAGAAAAAAATAGATTTTTTTCTCCTTTTTAGCAAACACTGCCTTGCTAAGATGTCCAAAGCGTCCCCATTATTATGTTTGACTTATCCTCGAATATTCGCTATTTTTATGCTGTTCCTAGATAAGGGGACGCCATTGAGCTGAAAGATACGGATCCGGATAATGCTGACCAAACACGACATCACATTCGGGCATATCGCCATAGAAGGAGTCATGAGATCTGGAAAGACTCGATTGGCCAACATCCTTGCTCAGAGAATAGGTGGTAAAGTCATCTTCGACAGAATGGAAAATCCTTATATAAAGGATTTTTATGATGAGAAAGAGGGCGCGGCCTTTTTGGCTCAGCTTGTCTTTTTGGTGAACAGATATCATCAGCAGTCAAGGTTGCTCCAGAGGGATCTCTTCGAAGATAGAGTGATCTGTGACTATGTTTTCGAGAAAGATAAGATCTATGCTTATCAGACCCTTACAGATGATGAGCTCGTTGTCTACGAAAGGATTTTTAGCATATTTTCCGAGAGAATCGCCAAGCCTGATCTTGTCCTGTATCTTCAAATTTCATTACCCACTTTGATGAGGAGAATTGAAAAAGAGGGATCGGAACTTGAGAAAAACATCGCAGAAAAATATTTGGAAGATATCCTCGGAGCCTTTGATTATTTTTTTTTCAACTATCAAATTGCTCCCCTTCTTGTAGTAAGATCTGACGAGCTGGATTTTGACAGGGAAGAGGACATCGATGATCTCATCGACAGAATAAAAAAGATGAAAAAAAGTCCTTTGTATTATGTTCCGCTTAGCCGACCCGATAAAGGCTCAAAGAAAGAGAAATAGAATGTGAAGACTTTACCTCAATCTCGATATTTCAGGCGAGATGGGGAGAAAGGATTGAATATGTCCACTAATGACATCCCTAAAATAACCATCCCACACCTTCAGACTAAAAAGGAGAATGGCGAGAAAATTGTTGCCCTCACGGCCTATGATTTTCCCACAGCCAGATTAGTCGAGGAAGCAGGAATAGACATGATTCTGGTTGGAGATTCTTTGGGAATGGTTGTACTCGGCTATGAGAACACAATCCCTGTGACTATGGATGAGATGCTGCATCACACCAAGGCTGTATCCAGAGCTGCTCAGAGGTCATTGATCGTAGGCGATATGCCCTATTTTTCTTTCCATTTATCTGTCGATGAAACCGTCCTTAATGCCTCCCGCTTTCTTAAGGAAGCTGGCGCTCATGCGGTGAAGATTGAAGGGGCTACAGAGAAAAGGCTGGAGCTCATAAAAAACCTTGTGGATGTAGAGATCCCTGTTATGGGGCATGTGGGGCTGACACCCCAGTCCATTTATCATCTCGGTCAGTTTAAAGTCAGGGGAAAGGAAGTCGAAGAGGCGAAAAAGATAATGAATGATTCTCTGAGTTTAGAGAAGGCTGGAGTGTTTGCTATCGTATTAGAATGTGTCCCGATGGAGCTGGCTCGAGAAATCACACAGATGCTTAAGATTCCCACGATTGGCATCGGAGCTGGGGCTTACTGTGATGGCCAAATACTTGTTTTCCATGACCTCGTCGGATATGCCGATGGCTACCTCCCTAAATTTGTCAAGAGATATGCTGATCTCCACGATGTACTGGGTAAAGCGTTGAAAGGATATGCTGAGGATGTCAGGCGGGGGGAATTTCCAGATGACAGCCATTCCTATCACTTTAAAAAGAAAGATATCTTGGAGAAGATCCTAAAAAAAGATGAAGAATGAAGAAGATGAAAACTTTCGCTAAAATCAGTGAGATCAAAACAGAGATCAATCGGCAGAGAGCAGAAGGAAAGTCTATTGGATTTGTCCCGACGATGGGATTTTTACATGAAGGGCATTTAAGTCTGGTGAGGGAATCCCTGCAAAAGACTGACTGCACAGTCGTGAGTATATTTGTCAATCCGACCCAGTTTGGCCCACAAGAAGACTTCAAGAAATATCCCAGGGATTTAGAACGCGATGCGGATATTCTGGAGAAGGAGGGGGTGGGTGTGGTATTCGTACCCGATCAGAACGAGATGTATCCTCAAGGCTACAAGACCTTTGTTGAGGTCCAAGATTTACAGGATAAACTCTGTGGCATCTCACGACCCAGGCATTTCAAGGGAGTGTGTACGGTTGTGCTGAAGCTGTTTCAGATTGTCGGTCCTGATATTGCTTTCTTCGGCCAGAAGGATGCTCAACAGGCATTGATCCTTAAGAGAATGGTTCGGGACCTTAACCTGAGTGTAGATATCGATGTTCTTCCAATAGTGAGAGAGGCGGATGGATTGGCCCTCAGCTCCAGGAATGTCTATTTGAACACCGAAGAAAGAAAAGCGGCCTTGTGTTTGATAAAGTGCCTGAAAAAGGCCGAACAGATGATAAAAAAAGGTGAGAGGAAATCGAGTCAAATCATACAAACAATACAACAGATCATAAATTCAGAACCAATGGCCAGGATGGATTATGTGGAGATTGTGGATTTGGATAACCTGGATCCTTTGGATAAAATAGAAGGAGAGGCGCTGATAGCTCTTGCTGTGTATGTCGGTAAAATCAGGCTCATTGATAACATGATCGTAATCCTTGAGGAGTAAATTAAAATGAACAGGTTAATCCTAAAAACAAAGATCCACCGTGCCACAGTGACTGAGACGAACATTGACTATGACGGCAGCCTTGCTTTGGATGAGAGTTTGATGAAAGCAGTGGATTTGGTTCCATTCGAACAGGTTCATGTGTACAACATATCCAACGGTGAAAGATTCATCACCTATATCATCAAAGGACATAAAGATTCGGGTGTTGTCGGGGTAAATGGGGCAGCCGCCCACAAGGCATCGGTAGGTGATAAATTGATCATCGCAGCCTATTGCATCATGGATGATGAAGAAATCAGCTTCTTTATTCCGAAAATCATTCTTCTGGACGACAAAAACAACATAGAAAGCCTAAAATAGGTTGGAAATGAATAAAGTGCAGAGACACCCCCAAAACGATCTGGATAAAGAGCTAGCCATCCTCCGAGATTTGATGAAGAAGGAAAATGAAATGCTGCGCAAGATGATTTCATCCTTGGATTCCCTGGGGAAGAAGATGGCTTTATCCGAGAAGAGGCGCAGGGAAAACTTTGATTGAGGATATACTCAGTCTAATCAAGATGACTGAGCCGAACTTATGATCTATTTCGTTGCCCATTTTTTGAGTGTTTCGTATTCGACTTCTCCACAAATGATATCGTTTGTCTCTGTATTCATGAAGGTGGGTGTGCGAAGCTGTCCACCGCATTTTGGCTCGATAACATCTCTGTAGGATCTCATCAGGTCTGCATTTTTTTCGTTATGCCAGACTTCTAGCCGGTCGATTTTCACTCCTGTTTCTTTTTCCAGCCTGTCCACATGGGGCATCATAATCCTACAATGCGGACATTCCCGGCCGTGAAACATGATCAGTCTACTCATTGTTTTTTCTCCTCACAAATAATCCGCACCAGCATTCTCCATCTTCTTTGTCTTTATACGTTTCGTGAATACGGAAATTGCACGGGCAGACAAGCTTTAGATCCTCTTCGAAATTTTTTGTTATTAACCGACAAGGACAGTATTTCAATCCGTGGTTGCGCTCGTTGTCGAATATTCCTTTAAGAAGCGTTTCCACCCTTTTTTGGTCAGGATTGACCCGGAATTCATTTCCTTCTGCGAATCGTTCGATAGCTTGACGAAAATCAGCCTTTTTCATTACGGATGTGGTGCCATCGCAGGTCTTTTGCGCTTCTTCGGAAGAAATCTCCATGTAGGCCTTTTGTACTGAGCAAGTGGGGCATACCTCGGGAGGTTTGACTCCATAATGGATATCATTACACACATGACATCGCCAAAATTTTTTCACTTTCTTTTTTTTTTTCTTTTTTTCTTTCTTTCTTTCTTTCTTTCTTTCTAGTCTTCTGCTTATAGATTATTTCTCTTACTTTGGTTTTGGTAGTCGTCTGGTTGGAATACAGACCGAATAGTCTGTTACGATTCTAAACAGCCTGCCTCACTTAGCCCATTTTTGCCATTTCCTGTTCCAGCTCTGAGTTTCTAGTGCAGTAGTAACCGTTCTTCATCTGCTTTTCTGTGTAAATCGGACACTGTGGACAGTTGCAGCCCTTTTCTTCTGTGATGATCTTGCTCTTTCCAACGAGGGGATGGCAAAAGCCAAGTTCAGTCTCTTCGGCAACATATGTGGGACAGGTCTTGCAGATACACTTTTCCTTGACCATGGGGAGCATTTCCTCGAATTCTGCAATCATGGCATCTGCCTCTTCTTCGGTCACTCCCTTTTTCTCAATGAGCATCTTTTTGACCATGTCTTTACGGCTCATCTCTTCCATCGGAGCTTCTTGTTCTGGAGCTTGTGTAGGTGCTTGAGCAGCTGCTTCGGCTGTTTCGGCCTCCTCTTTTTTCTTGCATGAGGAAAGCCCGAAATAGGCCATCATCATGCCGAGTGCACCACATCCTGTTTTACCAAAAAACTCTCTCCGTTTCATGATTCCTCCTTTATTTCAGGGGTTTGAAGGATTTTTATTCATTTTAGATAAAAAAAACTTTCGTGTCAATTTTATCGATAAATTCTGTAGGAAAAGGTATCAAAGGATTTTGAGATATTCCAGAAGGTCTTCCATTTCTTGTTCCAAGAGCTTGGCAAAAGACGGCATGGCAACGATGGGTCGGATGAGTTGCTCCTTAACGTTTTCGACAGTAGCAGGTCGACCGCTATGAGGCAACTTCTCTTTTTTAAATAGATTTTTCAGTCCAGGGCCGAGTCTAGAGTCTTCTCTATCCGCATAGTGGCAGGAGCTGCATTTATCCCTGTAAAGGGCTGCCCCCCTTTCTGCACTTCCCGATATCTTGTTGGAAGCTAAAGGAAGAAGGGATCCTTCCATAGACATTGGGCTGGCACAAAGAGCTTTCAGTAAATAAAAGCCGGCTGATGTGCTGAAAACCACAAAAGCAAAGCAAAATACGAGGATGCCCAGTACTGGGGCAAACCTGAGGAATTGTTTGTAGAATTGGACAATAACAATCTTGATGATAAAGATGATGATAAGGGCAAAAGCCAGGACGCCGTGGAAAACGGCTCTGGTGGATGCCTGATCGCCTAGCTTCATCCAGTATTTAAGACAGAAGTAACTTATGACAAAGAGCAGGATGAGGAAGAGAAAACCAGATATTTTATGCATTTTTCTCAACGTGTTGGGACTGCTTTTCTTTTCTGTCTTTCCCATCATGGTTAGCATGCTCAAAAGAGCTATCAGAGCTGTAATCAGAAAAAATACCGCAAGTATGGATTTAAACAGAAAAAACGACATGTGTCCTTCCTCTTAGTAGAAATATCAGGTCAGACTCAATCGAGATAATAATTAGGAGCTTCTTTTGTGATCACAACATCATGGACGTGACTCTCTCTCATGCCAGATGCCGTCACCTTTATGAATTTGGATTTCTCCTGAAGCTCAGGAATGGTTCGACAACCTGCGTATCCCATCCCAGATTTGAGGCCGCCGACCATCATTTCAATGATATGGAACGCACTTCCTTTGTGAGGAACTCTTCCCTCTATTCCTTCAGGAACGAGCTTGCTTCCAGTGGGTATGATTTCTTGGAAATATCTATCGCGGCTACCCTCCCGCATGGCTTCGATCGATCCCATGCCTCGATACATTTTGTAGGAACGCCCCTGGAAAATAACCACTTCGCCGGGAGATTCGTCTGTTCCAGCCAATAGATTGCCCAACATAACAGAGCTTGCTCCAGCCGCTAGGGCTTTGGTGATGTCCCCAGAATATTTAATTCCTCCATCCGCGATAAGCGGGATTTCTTTCTCTTTTGTTATGCGAAAGACGTCGGCAATCGCTGTGATCTGAGGAATTCCTGCCCCTGTGATCACGCGGGTGGTGCATATAGATCCAGGACCTACTCCAACCTTGACGGCATCCACACCAAGTTCAATAAGATCCTTAGCCGCTTCAGCCGTACCGATGTTGCCAGCTATGATTTCCTGCTCTGGCATCTCCTTTTTCAACATCTTGACTGTATCCAGGACTCTCTGGGAGTGTCCATGGGCTGTATCGACCACCAAGACATCAACTTTTGCCAGGACGAGTGCCTTAGCCCTCTCCAAGGTTTCCTCGCTCACGCCGACAGCGGCTCCTACCCGCAAACGTCCGAAATCATCCTTGGAAGCATGAGGATACTGAATTCTCTTCAGGATGTCTTTATAAGTAATTAAACCCTTAAGAAGGAAATTCTCATCCACCATCAAGAGCTTTTCGATTTTGTGTTTATGGAAAAGTTGTTCTGCTTCCTCCAAGGAGGTTCCCAGAGGAACTGTGATCAAATCCTTTGTCATAACCTTTTCGACAGGGAGGTTGAGGCGTGTTTCGAATCGGATATCCCGATTGGTGAGGATACCCATTAATTTGTTGTTTTCATCCGTGATCGGAAGTCCTGAAATCCTGTATTTCTTCATGACTTCTTTGGCCTCGATGATTTTGTTCCCAGGTCTTATGGTGATGGGATCGACAATCATTCCACTTTCATGGCGTTTGACCTTGTCCACTTCTTCAGCCTGTTTTGCTACGGACATGTTCCTGTGAATAATGCCCATTCCGCCTTTTTGGGCCATGGCAATCGCCATTCTTGATCCTGTAACCGTATCCATCGCCGAACTGACAATAGGTATTCGGAGGGGGATGTTGCGAGTTAGGCGTGTTGAAACGTCTGCTTGAGCAGGTAAAACATCCGATTTAGCAGGAAGAATGAGGACGTCATCAAAAGTAAGACCCTCTTTTATTCTATCATCCAGCATTTTCCCCTCCCTATCTCCTCTTCTTTTTCTTTTTTCTCTTCTTAGGTATGACCGATCTGGCCTTCCGGGATGTTTGAACCTGGCCTTCTTGGGGTCGTTGGTAGTACAGGGGCTGCTCCTTTCTTTCGGGCAGCTTTTCCTCGACTATGGGCTGAAGCAGGAATAGATAACGGGTGGTTTCGTCTTCGATCCTGTCCATCATGGCCTGGAACATGTCATAGCTTTCCTTCTTGTATTCCACAAGAGGATCTCTCTGGCCATAACCACGGAGGCCGATACCTTCCTTGAGGTAATCCATTCCCAAGAGGTGGTCTTTCCATTGGGAATCGATGATCTGGAGCATGATGATCCTTTCGAATTCCCTCATCCTTTCGGTGCCGATGATGTCTTCCTTTTCCTGATAGATATGTGTGAGTGTCTGGAGAGTTTTTTCTCTCAGTTCATCAAAATGGATCGTATCCCAATCGATACCCCATTCTCCGACATCCACTCCAAATTGGGCTCCGATAGCGTTCTGATATCCCTCGCTGTCCCAATCTTCGGGCGATTTTTCCTTTGGTGTGCTGTTCTCCATCAGCCAATCCGCGATGGTTTCAATCAATTCGAAGATGTGCTCTTTCAAGTTTTTTCCATGGAGAATATCTTTCCTGAGGTTATAGACAGTCTCCCGCTGTTTGTTCATCACGTCGTCGTATTCGAGGAGGTGCTTTCGGATGGTGAAATTTTGTCCTTCTACCTGCCTTTGGGCTCTTTCTATAGCTTTGGATACCATCTTGTGCTCTATAGGTGTTCCTTCTTCCATCCCGATTCTTGCCATCAATCCAGAGATTCTGTCGCTGCCAAAAATGCGCATCAGATCGTCCTCGAGGGATAGGTAGAAGCGGGACGAGCCTGGATCGCCTTGTCTTCCGGCTCTTCCCCTCAGCTGGTTATCGATCCTTCTGGCCTCGTGTCTCTCTGTCCCGAGGATGTGCAGACCTCCCGTGTCAACGACTGTGTTGTGTTCCAGGGCTGTAATCCTTTTGGCTTCCGTGAGGGCGTGTTCCCATTGCTCTTGATGGTTGTTTTCCGGATCAATGCCTTTTTTCTTCAAATCTTCTCGCGCTAGATATTCGGGATTGCCACCCAGGAGAATGTCCACGCCTCTCCCAGCCATGTTGGTAGCTATGGTTACAGCACCGACCCGTCCTGCCTGGGCGATGATTTTAGCTTCCATCTCGTGGTATTTGGCGTTGAGGACAACGTGGTCGATCCCTCTTTTTCTTAAAACCGAACTAAGATACTCAGAATTTTCTATAGAAATGGTTCCGACAAGCACAGGGCGTCCTTTTTCGTTCAGTTCAGTTATTTCGTTGCAGGCCGCATCCCATTTTTCCTTGGCTGTCCGGTAGACAACGTCGGAATATTCATGCCGGACGAGGGTTTTGTTGGTGGGAATTTCGACAACATCGAGGTCATAGATGGATTGGAATTCTGTGGCTTCTGTGACAGCCGTTCCCGTCATCCCAGCAAGTTTACCGTACATCCGGAAATAATTCTGGAAGGTAACCGAGGCCAGAGTCTGGTATTCCTCTTCGATACGGACCTTTTCTTTTGCCTCTAAGGCTTGGTGAAGCCCGTCGCTGTATCTTCTTCCGGGCATCAGACGGCCTGTGAATTCGTCCACGATGATGACTTTTCCCTCTTTAACCATATAATCGACGTCTTTCTTGAACAGGTGATGAGCCTTTAATCCTTGGTTGATGGCATGAATAAGGTCCATATGGGATAGATCATACAGATTGCCCACATTCAAAAATTTCTCTGATTGGGACACACCCTCTTCGTTCAGGGCTACTGTTCTCGTCTTCTCTTCCACTTGGAAGTGTTGATTCTTCTGGAGACGTCGTATGAGGTTATCAACTTTGTAGTAGATAGCCGTTGATTCCTCTGTGGGCCCGGATATGATCAAAGGCGTTCGTGCTTCGTCTATCAGGATACTGTCGACCTCGTCGACGATGGCATAGCGATGCTCTCTCTGGACCAAGTCAGAGAGGCGGAATTTCATGTTGTCCCGTAGATAATCAAACCCGAATTCATTGTTTGTTCCGTAGGTGACGTCACTTCTGTAAGCCTCTTTTCTCTCATAATCAGGTATTTCGTGCTGGATGGTTCCGACTTTGAGACCCAAGAATTTGTATATCGGACCCATCCATTCCGTATCTCTTTTGGCCAAATAATCGTTCACAGTCACAATATGGACGCCTTTTCCTTCCAGAGCGTTGAGATAGGTGGGAAGTGTAGCAACCAATGTCTTTCCCTCTCCTGTCTTCATTTCTGCAATTTTTCCCTGGTGAAGAACCACTCCTCCCATGAGCTGGACATCGAAGTGACGCATGTTTATTGTTCTTCTGGCGACTTCTCGTACGACGGCAAAAGCTTCAATCAATAAATCATCTAGAGAAGCACCCTGATCGATCTTTTCCTTGAACTCGTTTGTTTTCGCGCGAAGCTGGTCGTTGCTCAGCTTTTGAACCGAGGGTTCCTGCTCATTAATGGCCACAACATAGGGTTGGAGCCTTTTCAGGTCTCTCTCGTTTTTTGTGCCGAAAATTTTTTGAATCAGCCACTTATACATTTTTCTCATTTGTAGCAGAAAGCCCCATCCTTGTCAATTGGGGTCATGTCAATTGGGGTCAGGCTATCATAACTTTCATAACTTTGAAATATAATGAATGGATTTTAAATCTTATTTAATTTATACAAAAATTCTTCCCTATTATTCTTTATGAAAGTTATGATAGCCTGACCCCATAAAAAGGAATTTGCTTTTTTTTCAGGATTTATTTATCATCTTCTGTAATCTTTTCTTCAATTTATACTAAGGAAATTTTACCCTAAGATGATAAGTTTGACTCAAGCACCCTATAATAAACAGCTTAGGATTGTGGATATCCAAGGGGGGCATGGGGTTCGGCGCCGGCTGCTTTCTCTGGGTTTTCATAAAAACCATATCATCGAGCTGGATTCGCGGAGCATTCTAAGAGGTCCTATTCTCGTGAGAGATTTGACATCAGACACTTCAGTAGCCTTGGGCCGGGGAATCGCTCAGAAAATAATGGTTGAGATTGTTGACGAATAAAAACATCTTTCCAGATATCATATTTATCGGACAGCCAAACAGCGGAAAGAGCACGCTTTTCAACGCTATTGCTGGCTTAAAGGCCGAAACATCGAATTTTCCTGGAACCACTGTCGAACACACCCACAGCAAGGTCAATGTAGAAGGGAAAATTTTAAACATCATCGACCTTCCAGGAACTTACACCCTCAATCCTTCTGATGAGGCCGAGAATGTGGCCCTCACACATGTTTTTGTAGAAAAACCGGATCTGATCATCAATGTCATCGATGCATCCATACTGGGGAGAAGTCTAGAATTAACACTGGAGCTTATAGAGCTGGGATACCCGATGATCGTTGCCTTAAACATGATGGATCTGGCAGAGAAAAAGGGAATAAAGATCGATACAGATAAACTAGCGAGGATTCTCGGTGTTCCCGTCATCCCCACCATAGCTTCTCATGGCCGCGGAATTAAGGATCTGCTCTATGCTGCCTTGACGGTCCTGGGAAAGATGAAAACGCTTGCTCCGATAAAATGGTCCAAGGATGTGGAAGACAGGATTTTGGAACTGGAACAGATGATCCCATCTGATTTTCCGATTGTTGCAAACAAGAGGTTTACAGCGGTCAAAATGATCGAGGCCGAAAAACTCCTTTTCGATAAGATGCTTATGGAGATTAATCCCTCCTTAAAAGAGGCTCTCGACAATATCAGAAGAGCCCTAGAGGAAAGACACAATTCTCCTGCCTATGAAGTCATTGCGGCTGAAAGACATCACCTTGCACTCAAAATTTTTGAAGAAAGCAGCCGTGTCACAAGAGGAAGAAAAATTGGGTGGCTTGAGAGGGTCGATGATGTCATCATGCACCCCATTTTGGGCTATTTCATTCTTATCGGTGTGTTTCTTGTCTTTTTCTTTATTATTTTCAATGTCGGAAATCCTCTGGAGGAGCTCCTTCTTGGGCCTTTGAATAGCCTCAGGGCCTACCTGTCCGCCAATTTAGGGAGGAGTTTGTTGTTTTACCTGGCAGAGGGCTTGATTCAAGGGATCGGAGGGGGAGTGGCCATTGTCTTACCCTATTTCATTCCTCTTCTTTTCTTGATGTCTTTAATGGAGGATATCGGGTATTTAGCCAGGGCAAGCTTTTTGATGGATACATTCATGCACCGTATCGGGCTTCATGGGAACTCTGTTTCGCCTTTTATTCTGGGTTTTGGATGCAATGTTCCGGCTGTCGTCTCGACGCGAATCCTTGAATCTCGGAGGGACAAGATCATAACATCCCTTCTCATTCCTTTTGTCCCCTGTTCAGCCAGAACCACTATTATCCTTGCGCTCATCGCCTTTTACCTCGGACCCATCTGGGCTCTGGGTTTCTATATTTTCAACATTTTTCTATTGGGTCTGCTCGGCCGCATCATCAGCCTTTTTTTCAAGGACCCCTCGCCAGGATTGATCCTCGAGATTCCCACACTAAAGATTCCTTCTGTAAAAAATATGGCCAGTAAAACATATGTCCGACTTAAATCTTTCATAAAGTTTGCCTGGCCCATTCTGATTGCAGGAAGTGTTGTACTCGCTCTTTTGCAGTTTTTCCATCTGGACAGGTATATCAACCTTATCCTGTCTCCTCTCGTTGAGAAGGCGCTAGGTCTGCCAAAAGAACTGGGTGTAACCTTGGTTTTTGGCTTCCTCAGGAAGGAGCTTTCCTTGGTCATGATGCTTCAGGCTTTGGGAGTGAGTTATCAAGGGTTAATGAGTGTCGTGAGTCAACAGCAGATTGTTGTCTTTGCCATCTTCATAAGTTTTTTCATTCCCTGCCTCTCTACGGTGGCCATCCTCTGGAAAGAGATTGGGAAAGGCATAGCCCTTCTTTCAATGGCGTTAAACACAGCCGTCGCCTTCATCCTCAGTCTGTTGGCGAGGCTGATCATCAAACTCTAACCTACATTAAATCCCTTTTGGAACTATGACTGAAAAAAGGAAAAGACCGGACCTGGACTATGTAGACTTTTCTAGGATTACAAAAGCGATGGCGTAGTCCTGGAGGTGGGAAAGAGAGACATGCGTCGCATCAAAGGGAAGAGGTTCCTTTGTTTTTATTTTAAGCATTGGCTTTCCACTTGCAAGGTTGACAACACCCACATCTGTCCACCGGATTTTTCTCCCCAATGCTTTGAAGAATGCTTCCTTGACAGCAAACCGCGCCGCCAAATGCTGGAATCGGTTTTTTTTGGACTCACAATAGTGTAATTCTTCTGGGGTGAATATCCTCTGCAAAAAACGCGGGTTTTTTTCTGCAAGGTTTTTGATTCTGTTGACCTCGATGATATCCGCTCCGATACCGATGATCATGTCCTGACTCCAAGATTTCTTTTCATTTTAAGACAAATCGGTTGTAAAAAAAACACCATATTACTTCAGGGGAAGCATATTTTTTTCCGTGACAGCTAATTATGAAGGTGTTGTCTGTGGGCTTCGGATGGAGAAGAGCCGTCGCCGCACTCCTCAATTAGGTTTGATGTAACCCTCATCACGGAAAAAAAGATGCTTCCTACTTCAGGTTTTTTTGGAGTGTGTGAGCTGCCTTCCAGCCCACAATTTTGGCGAGCTCTTCTGCCGAGGCCTTTTTAATCTCTGGGAGACTTTTGTATTCGGCTAACAGCCGGGATTTTCTTTTTTCCCCCAATCCTGGAATTCCATCCAATGTGGATTCAAAGCTTCTTTTCTTTCTTCTCACACGGTGATAAGAGAGTGCAAAGCGGTGCGCTTCATCCCTGATGTGCTGGAGAAGTTTGAGGACTGGGGATGTTCTCTCCAGTCTCATACCCTGCCTCTGTGTAGAGGTGTATGTGATCTCCTCTTTTTTAGCCAGAGAAGCGACAGGTATGTTTTTTATTCCCAGATCGCTCAAGCTTTTTTTTGCGGCATTGAGCTGTCCTTTTCCCCCATCCACAAAGATCAAATCCGGCAGGATTTTCTTTTCCTGCATAAGCCGGATGAATCTCCTTCGAATGACTTCTCGGAGACTGGCCACATCATCCGGTCCCTTCACAGTCTTGATTTTGTATTTGCGGTAATCCTGTTTTTGAGGAAGGCCATCCTCGAAAACCACCAGAGAACCCACGGCTTCCTGCCCTCCGATGTTCGAGATGTCAAAGCCTTCGATCCGGTGAGGAAAAATCTTCAAACCCAAAACTCTCGCCGCTTCTTCCAGCAAAGGGCCTTCTTCCCCTTTTTTTCGTAGGGCAATCTCTGCATTCTTATTAGCCAGTTCCACCAATTGCCTCTTTTTCCCTTTTCTAGGAACGAGGATCTGAACCTTCTTCTTTGCCAGATGAGAAATTCGTTCTCCGAATTCTTTTCTCTTCAGAGGAGGGAAAGGGAGCAAGATTTTGTCTGGCCAATCTTTGCGCCCTTGATAAAATTCTGTTAAATGTTGGGTTAGAATGTCTTCCTTTGATGCGCCTTTGTTGTCTTCGTACAAAAGACTCTCTGATTCTTTGACTTTACCCTTCCGCATCAAAAACACATAAATCCCCGAATATCCTTTTTTTTGGGAAAATCCGATAATATCAATATTTTCCAATCTTACTGAAATCAGCTTGGGTTTTTCTTTTATATATTCTAGGGTGCGAATAAGGTCTCTCCAACGGGCCGCTTCCTCGAATTCTTGCTGTTCCGCCGCCTCATGCATCTTTTTTCTAGATATTTTCGCTAACCTGTCCACTTTTCCTTCCAGAAAGAGAAGTGCGTTGGCAACATTTTCCTGATAGTCTTTTTCACCGATGTATTCGGTGCAGGGCGCCGAACAGAGGCTTAAATCGTACTCCAGACAGGGACGTTTTCGTGTGCCTGGGATCTTCTCTTGACATGTTCGGATACCAAAATATTTGGAGACAAGATGGATGGTCTTTCTCGCTTGATGAGCGGGTGAGAAAGGTCCGAAGTATTTAGATCCGTCTGGCTCAACCATCCGCGTCAGGTAGATTCCTGGGAAACGATCTTGTAGGGACACTTTCAAATAAGGAAAACTTTTGTCGTCCTTTAGCCTCAGGTTAAACTTGGGTTGATAGTGTTGGATGAAGTTGTTTTCAAGAAAAGCAGCTTCTCTTTCTGAATCTGTCAAAATATAGTCAACATCCTCGGTTTCGGTCTGGATATTGGTCACCTTTGTATCTGACGTAGGTGCGAAATAAGACTTGATTCTGTCTTTGAGAGAGCGTGCTTTCCCTATGTAAATAACGGTTCGGTCTTTATCTTTGAAGAAATAGATGCCTGGTTTTTTGGGGAACTTTTCGATTTTAATGAGGAGATGATTCTTGTTCTTAGCTGACAAGCTCCAGCTCCCTTTTTTTCAATTTGTTGAGTTCATCCCGCAGAGTGGCGGCTTTCTCGAACTCTAGATTCCTCGCAGCCTGCTTCATCAGTTTTTCAAGTTTGTCCATTCTCTGTTTTCTCTTCTCAGGAGAAAGATAGATGTCTTTATCTTCTGATATTCTGAGATAGTCAAAATAATCCCTTTCATAAATGCTGGTCAAGACTTCGTCTATGTGTTTTTTTATGGACTGCGGGGTGATTTTATTTTGTCTGTTGTAATCTTGTTGAATCTTCCGTCTTCTGTCTGTCTCGTCAATGGCTTGTCGTATAGATTCAGTGATGGTGTCTGCATACAGGATGACTTTACCGGATACATTTCTTGCGGCTCTTCCGAAAGTCTGGATGAGGGATGTTGTGGAGCGCAGGAACCCTTCTTTATCGGCATCCAGGACAGCAACCAGAGAAACCTCCGGCAGGTCTAATCCCTCCCTCAAGAGATTTATCCCGATGAGGGCATCGAATTTTCCTTTTCTGAGGTCTCGCAAAATTTGAACCCGTTCCAGAGTGTTGATTTCCGAATGGAGATAGCGGATGCGGAGTCCAAGCTCATGGTAGTGCCGCGTTAAATCTTCGGCCATTTTTTTTGTCAGGGTCGTGACGAGCGTTCGTTCCTTCCTGCGGCTTCTCTGATCGATTTCTTCCATCAGGTCATCGATTTGACCCTTGATCGGGCGGATTTCAACCACGGGATCCGTGAGTCCAGTGGGTCGGATGATCTGTTCCACCACCTGATGACTCTTTTTTTTGAGCTCATATGGACCAGGAGTAGCCGAGACAAACAGGACTTTGCCCACTCTGTTTTCAAACTCCTCGAAGTTCAGAGGACGATTGTCCAATGCTGATGGAAGGCGGAAGCCATGTTCGATTAGGGTTAATTTTCGCGAGCGATCTCCATGATACATGCCTCCAATCTGAGGGATGGTGACATGGGACTCGTCGATGATAGTGAGGAAATCGGGGGGGAAATAGTCGAGCAGCGTGTAGGGGGGGTCGCCTGGCTTCCTCAGACTCAGATATAGGGAATAATTTTCTATACCTGGGCACCACCCCAGCTCTCTCAGTAACTCCAAGTCAAAGAGTGTTCTTTCCTCTATCCTGTTGGCTTCGATGACTTTTCCCTGTTCCTTGAAAAATTTGGTTCTCTGCTCCAACTCTTTTTCGATACTCTCTATGGCATAATCCAGAATGTTGCGGGGAGTGGAGAAGAAAGTGCGAGGGTAAAGCAGGATTTGATCAAATTGTGCTTTGACGGTTCCTAGTAGAGGATCAATCGACGAGAGGCTTGCAATTCTCTCTCCGTCAAGTTCAATCCGGTAAGCAAAATCTTCGTAGGAGGGGAACATTTCCACGATGTCCCCCCTGACGCGAAAAGTTCCCCTTTTGAAATCCGCGTCTTTTCTTTCGTACTGAATGTCCACAAGGTTTTTTAGGATCTTTTTTCTCGAGATGGTTTGATCTTTCCGCAGTGTAAAGCTCATAGAATAATAGGTCTGCGGTGAGCCTATTCCGTAAATGCAGGAAACAGAAGCGACGATGATCACATCCTTTCTCTGGAAGAGGGAGTTGGTGGCACACAGGCGCAAGCGGTCAATTTCATCATTGATCGTGGCCTCTTTGGCTATGTAGGTGTTTGTAGCTGGAATAAAGGCCTCAGGCTGGTAGTAGTCGTAATAACTGACAAAGTATTCCACTGCGTTTTCAGGAAAAAAACGGCGAAATTCCTGGTAGAGTTGAGCGGCCAATGTTTTGTTGTGGGAAATGACAAGAACAGGCCAGTTGCCTCTTTCGATGATGTTGGCCATGGTAAATGTTTTTCCAGATCCAGTCACACCCATCAAAACCAGATGATTCGCATTTTCTTGTAGTTTTTCGTCCAGTTGTTGAATGGCATTGATCTGGTCCCCTTTGGGTTCGTACTCAGATTGCAGAGTGAAGACGTTCATCTGCTTCATTATAGCAAAAAAATGAGAAATAAAATCTCGCAGCAGAACAGGAAAAGCTTCAAGCAAGATTTAAAATTTGCTGGAAACGAGGATGGTCTACGCGTCCCTTGCAGCGCGAGTTTTCAGTAAGCTTTTTCTTCCTCTCGAGTCTTCCCTTTGAATACTTTGTAATAGAGATGTTTACCGCATTCATTAATTCGTTGATTAATTTTGTTAAATTCAATAAAATTGAAAACCTTTCAGGATGAGCTGGAGGTGGAATATTTTCTTGGTTAAGGAATCCAATGAGGAGATATGATGCAGGAAGGTAACATCCCAGTCATAGCCGTCCAAGCGGATACGATTCCTCGAGCCTATGAACAGGCGATTAAGGAGGTTTGGGAAAAGGGGATAAGCGTCCGTACAGAATACGATCGTCCGGGTGATCCTCCGAGCCGGGATGCAACTGTGATGATTGTAGTGCATGAACCTTTTCGTCAGCCCCGTTTCCACCGCTCTTTTGCCGATGGATTAGGAGGCTTGGCAGAATACGTGATGGAGGTGGTCCATGGCGCCCATGACTATTGGGTCAAGCCGCTTGAAGAGATCCTGAAAGGCACAGAAAGCAAGGATACGCGGTGGACCTACACCTACCATGGGCGTCTTTTTGAGTACAGAATCGAGGATGAGGTCATCAACCAGATTAATGCTATGGTGAAGAAACTCTCCGAGACTGGCTTTACCCGTCGGGCCCAGGCTATCACTTGGAATCCCAAGCTTGATCCTCCAACAGAAGATCCTCCTTGTCTCCAGCGTGTTTGGGGACGTCTCTGTGAGGATGGAGAGGAAGGCTACATCTTTAACATGAACACTCATTGGCGGAGCAGGGATCTGTTCAAGGCCTGGTTCGAAAACGTCATCGCTCTCACCACTCTCATGCGGAAAATCACAGAAGCTATAGCGGAAAGCATAAATAAGCGTGTGCAGTTGGGCCGGTACGTAGACATAAGTGATTCTCTCCATATCTATGGATCTTATTTTCGTGAGATTGAGGGAGATCCAGAGAGAGGAATCAAGAGTTTCTTTGAGAAATTGAGAGGCCGGTCGTTCGAGGAGAGAACTTGGCATTCGGATTTTGTAAAGCCCTATTTCATCGATGATGGGCTTGGAAAGGGATTGAAGCCTATGTTGGAAAGAGAAAAAGACATGCCCGATCCAGTGAAGAGAGCCATCGAGAAAGAACTCCGGCTGATGGAAAAAGAAGATCACATTGTATGAAGCCTTAATGCGAAGGAGGAAACCATGTCCATATTTGAAAAAATAGCTGAAGAAGTCATAAAAGGCCAGGCCGATTCGGTCAAAGACTTGGTTCAGACAGCTCTTTCGGAGGAGATCTCTGCTGAAGATATTCTGAATAATGGCTTAGTCGCTGGGATGAATGTCGTCAGCGTGAAATTCAAAAACAATGAATTTTTCATTCCTGAAGTCCTCGTCTCGGCCAGGGCGATGAATTCAGGATTGGATATTCTCAAGCCCCTTTTGGCCGAGGCCAATGTCAAAGCCAGGGGAAAGGTTGTCATAGGCACTGTCAAAGGGGATCTTCACGATATAGGCAAAAATATCGTGGGGATGATGTTACAGGGGGCTGGATTCGAAATCATCGATCTCGGAGCAGATGTGCCCAAAGATAAGTTTCTTGAGTTCGTCCAGAAGGAAGAAGCTGATGTTGTGGGAATGTCCGCCCTGTTGACCACGACCATGATTTATATGAAAGAAGTCATCCAAGCTTTAAAGGATGCCGGGTTGAGGGAGAAGGTCAAGGTTATCATAGGAGGAGCCCCGGTAACACAGTCTTATGCTGACCAAATCGAAGCCGACGGGTATGCTCCCGATGCTGCTTCTGCCATAGATCTGACCAAAAATCTTCTCCAACAGTGATCGTAGAAATTTGATCTTTTTTCTCTGAAAAATCACCGTTTTCCTGCCTGTTCCTACTTGATTCCTCTTTTTTAACAAACTTTTAACAAACCCTTTACAACTTTTTGACAACTCCAGAGTGGAAAAGAGCTAAATTTTCATTGAGGATGATGAAAATGGCCACAGAGAGCATTCAGCCGGCAAAGATGTTAAGCCTAGCCTTCTGGAAAGCCCTATGGACCACCATGCGACCTTATCTCATCTTCGTGAGTGGCGCCTCAGGCCTTGTCGGCATGGCATTCATCGAAAATCCAAGGACGGAAAGAATATGGATGGCGTTTTTCCCTTTGTTTTTCTCTTATGGCTTGGGTCAGGCACTTACCGATTGCTTTCAAACGGATACCGATGCAATCTCGTCGCCCTACAGACCCATGATAAAAGGAGTCCTTTCTAAGCGACAGGTTTTGAGCGTGAGTCTAATTGGACTCATACTTGGAATATTGATATTGACCTATTTAAATCCCTGGATCTTTGGAGTGGGGATTCTTGCTGTTCTTGGACTCTTGAGTTACTCAACATTTAAAAGAACCTGGTGGGGAGGTCCTTTCTGGAACTCTTGGATAGTGGCTTTGCTGCCGATCATAGGAAGAGCCGTTGAAAAGGATTTTCTTATTCGAGAGATCGCTAGCATTAAGAATCCACAATCGAGATCATTTCTTTTTGCGGTTTTAGCCATTTTTTTTGCCTACGGAAATTTCGTGGTTATGGGCTATCTGAAGGATATCTATGCAGACAGAAGGACTAGATATCAGACCTTTCCTGTTGTTTTTGGCTGGAGGGCAACCGCTTTCTACAGTGATATCCTGGCCTTCTTAGCAGCGCTTTTCTCTGGTTTGGCTTTGTTCTCAACAGGCCAACTTAGTGTGCTTGGGATAAGCGTCTTTGCTGTTGCCTTTAGTGTTAATTTCTACGCGCAGGTCAAGATTCATCGCACACGAGATGAAAGCGAAGCGTTCGGACCTATTGTAAATGTTGTACGCACTCTTATTCTTTATTGTGCGGCTATCATCGTATCGCAAAAAGGGGAGTGGCTGGCTTTTATGGTGGTCTTTTATCTGCTGTTTGAGATCGCTTTGAAATACAGACCAGAAAAAACTCAGGTGTAAGACAATGCTTATTCTTCTGAACAAGTATGCCAATGGGAAGGGATGCCTTCAAAAGTGGCGCGAAGTGAAGCAAGAATTAGAAAGAAAGTATATACAGGACAACTATGCATTAGCGTACAGCTTTGAAGAGTTCCAAAAACGGTTTTATCAGTGTTTTGTAAGTGGCGAACGAAATTTCATAGCAGCCGGCGGGGATGGGACCGTTCATTTCCTCGTGAATCAGATTATGGAAATGGGCAGATATGATCGTGAGCAGATAGTAGTGGGAGCTATTGGATTGGGATCAAGCAATGATTTTCATAAACCTCATTCCGTGAGCAATCGGGTGAATCACAAAATACAGCTTAAACTGGATTATCGCAATGCGATACAACATAACATCGGACAAATCGATTTTGAGGATGAGCATCTAAGATGGAAGAGAAGATTTTTCATCGTTAACTGCAGTGTCGGTATCATTGCCCAAGCGAACTATCTCTTCAATTCGAAACGAAAAGTTGTGAGTTGGCTGAAACCAAGATGGGTGATGGGAGCCATATGGTATTCAGCCTTTGAGACACTGTTCTCTGCGAAAAATATTCCTGCAGAAATTTTTATTGACAATAAAAGATATGAGACAGACGTCACAAGTTTGAGCATATTCATCAATCCTCATGTGAGTGGTAATTTCTGCTACGATTTCGAGGTATCTCCCCAGAGCGATTTCTTGGGAGTTGCTCTCTGTGAACGGATGGGCATTCTGGAGAGGCTGAAAACACTGTTTTTCCTAGCTCAGGGCAAATTTTTAGGCCTACCCAAGACAAGAACCTGGAAGGCATCAAAGATAGAATTCAATCCTAAGGAACCCGTAGCCTTGGAAATGGATGGGGAAGTCTGTCTGGCCCGCAAAATAAAGATCAAACTGCTGCGTGAAGCTTTGAGGGTGTGCCAATGATGGAAGAAATTCTTGAAAACCGAAGGATCGATAAGATCGCTAAGACATTTATCTCTTCTCCCCATAAGGTGGGGAAGATTCATGAAGCGGATGCAGAAATTGTTGATTGGGATAAGCAGAGTCCAAATTATCTGGCTCTAACCACGGATGCCCTTATCGAAGAGGTCTCGAGCGGTCTATACAATGATCCGTATTTTATTGGCTGGATGTTGGCCATGGTGAATTTTTCAGACTTAGCTGCAGTGGGGGCAGAACCTTTGGGCATGCTCCTATCCATTGCCTATTCTCCAAAAGAAAATGATGAATTTCTGGGCAAACTGGCCAATGGCATTTCTGATGCCTGTCAGAGATTAGGAACGTTTGTTCTGGGAGGAGATACAAACCTGGGCGAAAAACTGTTTCTTTGTGGTTGTGCTGTTGGCATTGTCCCAAAAACCTCCTTCATCACACGAAAGGGGGCTAAGCCAGGTGATAGGTTATACATAACCCAGCGCGCAGGCTTGGGGAATGTTTATGCTTTTCTGAAGCTGACTGGGCAGGAGAAGAATTTGCCCGAATCTTTCTACCAACCGATAGCCAGATTAAAGGAGGGAAAAATCATCAGCAAATTTGCAAACTGCTGCATGGACACGAGCGATGGCGTCATCCACACTGTCGATACCCTCATGCGCCAAAATCACTGCCAGTTTGTTATCCATGACGATTGGGAGAGGATCCTCCATCCAATTGCACTTGAAGTTTGTAAGACTCAGAATCTACTGCCATGGTTGGTATTGACAGGTGTGCATGGGGAGTTTGAACTCTGCTTCACCCTAAGCCCTCAAAAGGAAGGTGCTTTTGTTAAGGAGGCTGCAAAGATAGGATGGCAGCCCATCTTAATCGGGGAGATTTGTGATGGAAAGGGGGTAAGCATCAGAACCGCGGACGAAATGGTTGCATTGGATACTGCAGGAATTAGGAATCTCTCTGATCAGGCAGGATCTGACCCTCTCTCTTATATAAAAGCACTCATGGAATGGACATCAAATTCCGGAGTCAAGTGAGGAGGTTGATGCAGCCATGAAAAAAAGAGAATTGAAGCTCAAGGATAAAGTCATCGTTGTCACCGGGGCAGCCGGAGGAATTGGTTCAGCTGTAGCTCATCTTTTTGCTGAGGAGGGAGCGGTATTGGTCCTGAGCGATATTCAAGAAGGAAAACTGGAGGAATTGAACAGGACTTTAAAAGATTCAGGCAATGAAGTGATGGTGCAAACACATGATGTCACTGATCCTGAATCCTGGAGGAGGCTGATGGAGAAAATCCTGGATGAGTTTGGTCGAATTGATGTCCTCATAAACAATGCTGGCGTTGTCCAGCCTGGAGCTGCAGAAAATATTTCAATTAAGCATATAAGAAATCAAGTAGAAGTCAATTTCTTAGGAACGGTTTATGGATGTCGGGCGGCATTAAGAATCATGAGGGCACAAAATTCAGGAAAAATCATCAATGTCGCTTCTTTGGGCGGAATAGTCCCCATGCCTGGAGAAGCTGTCTACAGTGCCACCAAACATGCTATTCGGGGCTATTCACTCTCACTCTTTGCAGAACTTCTGGATGATCCCATTGATATCACTGTGGTTTGTCCTGATTCTGTGGAGACATCACAGTTGGATTATGAGCTCCTGCACGACGAGGCTGTGCTTTCCTTTATCGGAGAGCCCATGAAGCCTGAAATGGTCGCTCAAGCGATCCTTAGCGCCTCACTTAAAAATAAGCCGGAAAAGTTGGTTCCGACCTTAATGGGAGTTTTTTGCCGTACAGGGATGGCTTTCCCAAGAATATTTTTCTTTCTTTTTCCCTTTCTGAAAAAGATTGGGTTAAGGACGATGATAAAAAAGAGAAAGGAGGAGAAAGATGATAAGCATTTACTACTCAACATTAACATGTCAGATTCTAAAGCGAGCAAAGCCGACAGGTATTAAATCCAACAAGGACACTTGGTTCATCGCCGGATCAGAGTTCATGATCGCATTGGGCATCATCATGTTCTGGATCGCCTTCTTCACCACGGACTTGGTGAATATCAGTGATCCCCGTTTGAAGGAAGCGTATTTAGCCTTTGAATCAGCCTTTCCATTTGCTGATTTCTATCTCTCTTTCATGTTGATTATAGGTGGGGTAGGTTTGTTGAAAAAGATGCCCTATGGATATTTCTTCTCCCTTGTTGCTGGCGCTTCTCTCATCTTTCTTGGATTGCTAGATGTCTCTTTCAATGTTCAAAACGGCATCTATTTCCTCGGAGCTGGAGAGGCTCTTCTGAATATTGTTATCAACTCCATATGCCTTGGTTTTGGCACCTTTCTTTTGCTTAAGATATGGAAAGACAAAAGATTCGGAAAGACTGAAATGAACCAGGGATAGAGACAAAAAAATGGGAAAAATCGAGGGAAAAAGAGTCCTGATCACAGGGGCCAGTTCTGGGATCGGCAAGGCCATCGGCTTTGAATGTGCAGCGAGAGGAGCGGTTTTGGCTCTCACAGCCCGTAGACTTCACTGCTTGGAGAAAGTAGGATATGAAATACGATCTGCTTTCTCTGGCATCACCGCTCCTCTAATTATACCCTGCGATGTTTCAAAAAGAGACGATGTGGCTGATCTCGTTGAGGTCTGCGTAAGGAGATTGGGAGGGATAGATGTTTTGATCAATAATGCAGGCATAGGAGTCTACGGCGACATGGAGAAGACCCCAATCGAGGACTTTTATTCAGTCATGAATGTCAATTTTTTTGGAGCCGTCCATTGCATTCTTGGTATTCTTCCCATCATGAAAAAAGCTGGAAAAGGAAAGATTGTCAACATTTCATCTGTGGCTGCGCTACACGGTGTCCCTTATCTTGGGATTTACAGTGCCAGCAAGGCGGCTCTTGTTGCCTTAAGCCAGAGTCTCCAAGCTGAGGTAGCCAGGAGCGGGACAGACATAATGGTTGTCTATCCTGGATACACACAGACCGAGTTCTTTCGAAAGGAGAAAAATGTGGGCGGAGGACACCGGCCTTCAGGCCCTTTTGCTTCGCCTCAAAGAGTAGCCAGAGCAGTGGTTAAGGCCTTGGAAAGAGATCGAAGGGAATTGGTTCTTTCCCTAGAAGGTAAAGCCCTTAATTTTTTTAGAATCCTACTCCCTAGTTTGGTGGAAAGGACAATGCAGAGGATTGCTGCAAAATTAAAAGATGCAACGGAGGAAAGAAATGAGCAAGCCAAAACTTCAAATCATTGTTCTCTTTCAGAATCTCGGGGATGAAAGGACTTATTACGCCCGTTCCCCGGCGCCTCCGCTCTCGGGAGCCTTGGTGGCAGCGTTAACTCCAGATATCGTCGAGGTTGATCTTCTTCATGAGATGGTCCGACCCATCGACTATGACACGGATGCATCTTTCATTGCACTCAGTTTCATGGACTTCTGTGCTCCCCATGCTTTTGAGGTTGCAGAAAAGTTCAGAAAGCGCGGGAAAGTCGTAGTCGCCGGAGGAAAATATGCAACAACCTTTCCGCAACACGTCATGCCACATATGGACGCAACCGTAGTAGGAGAGGCGGAAAAGATTTGGCCCCAGGTTGTGGAAGACCTGGTGAAAGGGAAGCTTAAGAGGATTTATGAGGCGCCGTTTGCTCCATCTCTGGAAGACATCCCTCCTCCTCGCTATGATTTGATAGAGCATGATTTTGCGGTTCCTGTCGTCACAGAAGCGACGCGGGGATGCAGGTACAACTGCAGTTTCTGCCAATTGACTATCCAGCATGTTCCTTACCGTGTACGACCGACCGAAGATGTCATCAGGGATTTGAAATCCACCTCAAAACTGCCTTTTCATAGACGCAAACTTGCCATGCTTCTGGATAACAACCTGGGGGGGGACATGGGATATGCCAAAGAGCTTCTGAAAGAGATCGCAAAGCTCAAGCTGTGGGGGCTCGGGACTCAGTTCAGTTTTGACTGCCTCCATGACGAGGAGTTTCTCGACTTGCTCGTCGAAGCTCGCTGTGGAATGGCTTTTATAGGACTGGAGTCTTTGAATGAACCCAGTCTTTCGTCTGTTCACAAAAAGCAAAACAAGGTGGAAGAATATAAAGAATTGTTTGAACAGCTTAAGAGACGAGGAATCTTGACTTTTACAGGAATGATGCTTGCTCTGGATGAAGATACTCCAGCCTATTATAAGAAGCTGCCAGGGAACCTTGATGAGATAGATCCAAGCTCCATTCTACTTTCTATATCCATTCCTATACCCGGAACCCCATTCCATAAAAAAGTTGAATCTGAAGGGCGCATAATAGATAGAAACCTATCTCATTACGAAGGGGACCATCTCGTTTTTTTGCCCAAAGGAGTTACTCCTGATGAGGTGTTTAGAGCATTCCGCAGGATAAACAAATATTTCTATTCATGGAAAAGCATTTTTAGACGGTGGCTCAGGTTCATCAAGAAACAGTCTTTCAGAGGAAATCTGCTGTGGCAAGTGTTTCGGTCTCTGCTGCTTTCTGTGATCCTGTTAAAGCTCTCCATTTTCCAGAGAGATCATGCTCAGAAAAAGGTGTACCCCATAACAGTATCTTGAATAATATAAAGAGAGCCGCACCGTGACCTCCCCCCTCACATTGATCCAGCAGATAAGCTAAGATTTTACTGGATGGCTAACCAAAAAGTGTTGAGAGAATCTAGTCTTTCTGCTAAAAATAAATTCGGAAAGACGTGTAGACCATGTCGGGATAGGAGCCAAATTCAGATCTCAAGAGAAGAGGACGAGGGACGAGTGGTCCCAGGACAATCTCAGGATTTTTGCCCAAACCTAGGTAGGCTCCTGCAGCCAGATACATATTCTCAGCGATGTTATACTCGAAAACAGGGGAGAGGACAAAAGACCAGTCGCTAAGATTTAAAATGAGTAAACCTGTAAATGGCACAAGAGGGGAAAGTTGGTAGGTAGCGCATATGTTCAGATAGTGTTTTCCAAGAAGGTAAACCGATCCATCCTGATAGGCGGATAAATCGAAAAGGTTAGCGTAATTTTCAGGCTGATTTCCTCCAAGAGAGTTGAAATGATACTCGATGAATCCATAGGTTTTACTGCTCAGATTGTAATCCATACCGATGCTTGTCCTGAAATAGCTCTTCTCGTTCGGGTCTTTTTGTTCTCGGAAAAAGTCTGGAACCACATAGGCCGCTTCAAACCAAAAACCTGCCCCACCGATAGCCCGGGCGACATCTAAACCGATAAGCATGTGCTTTCTGAATCCAAGGAAAAGAGCGGATATGTCTGTTTGGAATTTATAGATTTTTCCCCTTATAAAAAATGCGTTGTTATCGGGATGGAAATTTTCACCAGCTATAAATCCCACATCCAGCTCATCCATCATGCCCAGAGGAATCCGCATGCGGATGGCATCCACACCCCATCTTTCCTCCTTATCCAGTTCGTTGAAGGCAAACGGAGCAATGACATCGGTGGGATTGATCACTCGGGCGCTTCCCCAGGCAATCGGTTGCCTTCCCACGAATATATCTGCGAACTCGGTTTCTAGTGTCATATAAAAGCGGTCCACATTGTGGAAAAGCCCGAAACTTGAGACTGGTTCCCCAGGTTTGGGGTAGAGCCTGTCGCGGAAATCGTCGAAGCGATATTCTGGTGGCCTCAAGAAGGTAAAGAAGGCATTCTCTTCGAACAACAAAGGGTCCTGAATTCTCGGTGAAATATCGTAGGCAAAATGGAAGGATAGAAAATTCGAGGCATGAACATCCAGCTTGAATCTCACCCTGTTAATCACAGCACCCAAATCTGGGTCCTCGACTGTTGTATCTTGTAATTTATAGGCGGGCATTAAAAAGAGAATGGAGAAGTTTTTATAATATCCGCCTGCTGAGAGAAGATCCTCAGACCAGCCATGTGCCATGAAAACAAGAAGAAGAATCGTAAGAAGGACAATTTTTTTAGGACAGATATTTCGCTTCAATTCTGACTTTTCCACTCGTCTTTGACCACCAGACCGTCCTTGAGAGTGATGACTCGGTCAGCCCTTTCCATGACCATCCGGTCGTGGGTGGAGAACAGAAAGGTCATACCTGTTTTTCTGTTCAGTTCCCTCATCATGTCCAGCAGTTCTGCCCCTGTTGTCTGGTCCAGGTTTGCTGTCGGCTCGTCAGCGAGAATCAGCTCAGGTTGTGAGACCATAGCTCTGGCGATAGCAACCCTTTGCTGCTGACCTCCAGACAGCTTCGGGGGGAAGCGGCGTTCAAATCCGTCCATCCCGACATCCTCTAATATTTCGATAACCCTCCGGTGCCGTTCATCCTTACTCAAACCTTGCAGGAGCATGATGTACTCGATGTTTTCCTCGGTGGTTAAAACCGGTATGAGGTTGTAGGCCTGAAAGATAAATCCGATGTGATCCCTCCGGAAGTCCGATAGCTCCTTTCCGCTCATCTCGGACAGCAGTTTGTTATTGAGCCAGACTTTGCCATCGCTAGGGTAATCAAGGCCCGATATGATATTCAAGAAGGTTGTCTTTCCTGATCCAGACGGCCCAACAATAGCGGTAAATTCACCAGACTTTATTTGAAGATCGATTCCCCGGACGGCTCTGACGATTATATCGTCGTCTTCATAATTCTTTTTAACCTTTTCTGTGACTATGATGTATTCATTCCCGTTTGCCATCGATATCTCCTTTCATAGGCTTTTTCTCAATGCATTGGATATGGACATTCTTCCCGCCACGATAGCTGGATAATGGCCTATCAGCATGGTGAAAACGAACACGGCTACAGGGTAAATGATGAACTGTTGGATATGAAAAACAGGATAGAGAATGTCCCTTATGGTTGTCCCGGTAATCTCGATGCCTCTGTAATCAATGCCTGTCTTAGTTACAATGAAAATAAAGATGAAACCAAGGATAATACCCATGAGACAGCTCAAAACGGCCAAGGCACCGGCCTCATAGATGATCAGTCTTCTAACGCCTGAAGACCTAGTGCCGACAGCACGAAGAACGCCGAATTCAAACAACCGCTCATACAGCGACATGAACAACGTGTTGATGATGCCAAAGGCCACGATTCCAAAAAGAATGATCGCCATGAACAGGAGGGAAATCCAAAACATACCTAGAATAGGTCCCATCTGGGGAAGGATGGTTAACCAGCTCACAGCCTCGTTATCGTCTGTGGAATATTTTGTCCAGAAGGGATTGTCTTCCTGAAGGGAGACTTTCATATCCCTAAACTTGATGGCGATTTCGTGGACATTGCTTCCTATGCCGAGCATCTCCTGTGCCTTTGCCAGTTTGACAAGAGCAAATCCTGAGTCCATCTCCTTGATGTTAAAGTGATATATTCCTGAAACACGGAACATTTCTTGGGAAAGATCTCCGCTTTTGGCCTGTGAAACAGTGATCACCACCCGTTCTCCCAATCCTATTTCTAGAATATCAGCCAGCTTGCTTCCAATGACGATATCCCTTTCATTATCCTCATCGAAAAAGTTGCCTTCGCGAATGACATCGTCGATTTGCGAAAGATATTTTTCCGTCTCGGGGTCAATTCCGATAAAGAGGACAGAGCTCACGTTTGCTGGAGAGGTGATCATGCCGAAACTGAGGGTGCGAGGAGTGAATCGGTCAACGATTTCTTCCTTCTGGAGATTTGCAGTTATTCTGTCTGGATTGTTGATGGTTTTTTCTACTTCCTGGGTGAGGCGAAATTCGTTCCGGTGTATTTGGGCATCTCCCAGAAAAGAACCAGTGGCTGATCTGATCATGACGTCCTTCATTCCTATCATCACGGCATCGGTGAACATCATCGAAGCCAACCCGAGGGCGATGGCTGTCCCGGCAATGAATGTGCGTCTCTTGTTTCGGAAGAGGTTTCTCCAGGCGAGCTTGATGGTAAACCACATGTCTTCCCCCTAGTGAAACCTCATGGTCTTAGCCGGCTCTGTTCTTGCTGCTTTGATGGCAGGAAGCAGACTAACCAAAGCAGCACAGAGGATGACGGTCACTGCAGGGATGAGAAAGCTTCTGAGGTTGATCTCAGCCTTCATCGTCTCGAATTTCATGCCTCCGTAAGTGATGCCTTCTCCAAATTTGATGCCATGTTTGGATAGAAAGGTGTTTGCCCCATATCCGAGTCCAGATCCGAGGATAATGCATATGATAGCCAGGATGGTCACTTCGATAACAACGAGCTTGATGATCTGCTTAGGCTTTGTACCTATGGCTTTCATCACACCGTATTCACGCTGTCTTTCCAGAACAGACATCAAAACCGTGTTCAACACGCCCACAGCCACGATAAACACGATGATGATGAGCATCACATAAGAACCAGCTTTGTCAGCTTGCATGGCATCGTAAAAAGCCTTGGCAAAGACCTGCCAAGGAGATACAGAGAGGTCAGGATTGTTGATTTCTGAAGCCAGAAGATTGTTGGTTTTGAGGACATGGTTGAGCTTTTTGACTAAGAGGGCAATCTCATGAATTCTCCCATCGAGAACCAGAAGTTCCTGGGCCTCTCTGAGATGGAGGTAAAACGAGGATCGATCGCTGATATCGTCCCCGCTCGAAGATATCCCTATGATCGTATAGAGATCATTGGCGATGGAACCGTCAGCAGCTTGGGAAATGATGACGATTTCATCATCCAATTCGGCCTTAAGGATCTGGGCCAAGCCTTTGCCGATAATGGCCTCCTTTGATGGGATGCGGGAGAAGTTTCGGCCTTGTAAGATTTTTTTATCAAACTGAGTGGTTTGATCTTCTCTTATGGGGTCGATGCCTAAGATCTGAACGCCCGCAGTTTTTTCTCCCACAGACACCAAACCTGCAGAAAAGAGCCGCGGAGTCCAGGATTCTATCCCTTTGGTGCTATCCAGGATATTGGCAAGATCGTCAGATTCCTGAATTGTTTTATACAGAGAAGGCCGATCGAGGTAAGTCTTTTCATGAATTTGAATATGACCAAGGCGATTTCGTGTGAATTCATCGATAATGTTGTTATAGGTGCCATCTCCCCAGCCGATGAATATGACAGCTAAGGTGAAACCGACCAGCATACTCAGACCAGTAAGAATCGTCCGGCGCCTTTGCCGGAAGATGTTCCGGAAAGCCATCTTGATGATCAGCATGGTCTACATCCTTTTTCGCAAATTCCTCAGGGTGAAAGTCTCCTGGTCGAGCTGGACGTCGAATCTGGCCTCATTGTAGCGCAGCACAGTTTTGTGTCCTTCTTTGGTTGTGGGGATCAATTCCATGACAGAGGGGATTTCTCGCATCCCGAATGCCTTGACATCCTTGAATATCATTTCCCTCACGAGTTTTCCCTTTTCATCATAATACTTCTGCCAGAGAGGCATGTATGTTTCCTCCCTGACACCAACGATGATGTGGCCCCAAACGATCGGGAGTCCCTCCTTGGGGATGCATTTAACGTAGAGAACATCATCCTCTGGATTTTCAGGCTTAGTCATTTCGAAGTGGTAAGATTCAAGAAAGGTGAACTCTTTGACTAAATCATCGTTAGTGAAATCTGAGCCCATCCAGGAGCTCATCATCATGGAAGGAGGAATCTTCATCACTTTGTTGGTTTTGGGAAGAAAATTCCACATTTCGGTGCCGATCCGGAGTGTAGCCATGCCTTGTTCTTTCTTTGGCTCGAGGATGCGGATGAACGTCTTCTCCATGCCCTCGCTCCACGCATTCATCTTCAGGGTCCGCTGCCAATGGGGAGTGATGATCTGCATTTCGACCAGGGCCTCGCTTGTCGTGGCCCTGTACAGTTCATCGACTTTTTTGACGATGAGCTCGGCCCGATTTTCTTCTGCATTCGCTTTCGAAAGAGAAGGGGAGGCCAGAAGAGCAAAAAACAGGAATCCAGCGAAGAGACGTTGCGATGGGAAACCGAATTTTCTCATCCTTTCCTCCTTTGTGTTAAACATTCATTCATACCAAATCTACACTTCTTTTTTCAACCCTCTGAGAATAAGAGTTTCCATCTCGGTGAGGCTTTCTTCGATATCGAGAATCCCAGGTTCGATAATCCATTGGAGCATCAAACCGTCCAAAGCTCCAAGGATGAGGGAAGAGACAACATGAGTGTTGACTGGATAAATTTTATCCTGACTCATGCATTCGTCCAAGATACTTTTGAGCATATCCCGGTTTTCGTCGTAAATTTTTTTGAGGCTGAACGTGGCGGCTTTTTCTTTGCGTCGGATACCTTCAGCCCAGAAATCAAGCATGATTTCCATATAATCTTTGAACTCACTCTGCAAGATTTCCTTCCAGACTCTGAGGTAAGTCACGAATTTTTCCAAGGGATCTGTGATTTTTGATAAACGAAGAGCAACCACATCTTCGGCCTTTTTAATCACATATAAAAAAGCGGCCATCATGATTTCGTCTTTGCTTTTAAAGTATTCATAAATGGTTCCTTTGCCAATCTGCGCAGCCTCGGCAATGTCTGCGGTCTTGGTCTTGGCTGTTCCCTTTTTAGCAAAAACAGATATGGCAGCTTCCAGGATTTTTTCTCTTTTCTCCTTCTTGTCGACGATCCTAGGCATCGGAACACCAATTCGTTTATGACTGACCGTTCGGTCATTTATATTGTAATCCTTAGATTTTTTCCTGTCAATACAATACTAGCGTTGACACACCCCTGAATAATTGATATCCTTTTCTCAGACCAATTAAGGGGGAGAACGTTGGTTATGAAATGCCCTAAATGTCAGTATGAAAATCCTGACGATACTATTTATTGCGGTAAGTGTGCAGCGTCTCTTAAACCCTCCGAGGATCTCCTAGAGACAAGGACCATGCTGAAACCTCGTAGCGGATTAGTCACAGGAAGCCTTTTTGCCAGAAGATACAAAATCCTTGAGGTGTTGGGAAGCGGAGGCATGGGGATTGTCTATAGAGCTGAGGACACCAAGCTCAAACGTAATGTAGCTCTCAAGTTTCTTCCTCCAGAGTTGAGTCGTGATTCAGAATTCAGGGAGAGGTTTATACGTGAGGCTCAGGCTGCAGCGGCTCTCTCTCATTCCAATATCTGTACAATCCATGAAGTTGATGAAGAAGAAGGGACTTCGTTTATCACGATGGAGTATATAGAAGGGCAGACTCTTAGGGAGAGGATAGCCAAGGGATCAATGGAGACAGATGAGGCGCTAAACATTGCGATACAAGTTGCAGAGGGACTGGAGGAGGCCCACAAGAAAGGGATCATTCACAGGGACATCAAAAGTGCCAACATCATGGTAACGGAAAGAGTCCAGGCAAAGATCATGGATTTTGGATTGGCCAGAGTTACAGGGGGGACACTGGTAACCAAAGAAGGGATGACCATGGGGACGATTGCCTACATGTCTCCCGAACAAGCAAGAGGGGAAGAGGTGGATCATCGAACAGACATCTGGTCCTTTGGTGTTGTATGCTATGAATTACTCACCGGCTATTTACCTTTTAAGGGGGAACATGATCAGGCTGTTGTGTATTCGATATTGAATGAACAGCCCAAACCAATCACAGATATACAAGCAGATGTTCCAACGGCATTAGAGCAAGTTGTGGGCAAAGCTCTTGAGAAAAATCCAGATGTGCGATACCAGAAGATAGAGGAGCTGTTAGATGATCTGAGATCCATATCAGAGGGTATAGAACCAGAAGGGATAAGGGTGAGATTACGGAAAGCAAAGCTTCTCAAGAGGAAGAGAACAATCCTTTATGGAAGCATTGTTGGTTTCCTCATCATAATGACTGTGGTAGCACTGAGTCTTTTTACAGGACGTGCTGAGGCTATAGATTCGATTGCAGTGTTGCCCCTGGAGATCCAGAGCAGGAATATTTCAGTGACGGAATCACTGATGCTCTGATTAATGAAATGGCTAAGATCAGTGCACTTCGGGTCATTTCACGGACTTCGGTGATGCAGTACAAAAAAGTCCGAAAGTCACTGCATGAGATTACCCGGGAGTTAGATGTTGATGCAGTAGTGGAAGCCTCGGTGCTCACCATTGGCGGTAGGGTCCAAATAAGAGCTCAATTGATCCAAGCCCATTCAGAGCAGAATCTTTGGGCGCAGAGCTATGAGCGTGACTTAAGTAATATCTTGGTATTACAAAGCGAGATGGCCCAAGCCATTGCCCGGGAAATTAAAGTCAAACTGACAGAAGATGAACATGCACATCTGGCTAGTGCGCAAGCAGTTAATCCCGAGGCCTACGAGCTTTACCTGAAAGGTCGATACTTCTGGAATAAAGCGACGGAGCCAGATTTAAAAAAGAGCATCGATTACTTCCAGAAGGCGATTGAAAAAGACTCAATGTGCGCACCAGCTTATGCCGGCCTTGTTGAGGCATACTCAGCACTTGGTCAGATGGCGGCACTCCCTGAGGCAGATTTTGCTCCTAAGTTAGAGGAAGCAGCAACAAAGGCCCTTGAGATTGATGAGGCGATGGGGGAAGCCCATGCCAGCCTGGGAATAGTCAAGTGCTTAATTGACTGGGACTGGGAGGAGGCCGAGCGAGAATACAAACGAGCCATTCAGCTCAGCCCTAACTACGCTATGGCGTATGTCTGGTATTCCCAGCTTTTGAACTTACTTGGTCGCCATGAGGAAGCCCTTGCGAAAATCAACCATGCCCAAGAACTAGATCCGTTGAATGAGTTCATTTCTGTGAACGTCCTCTGGCGTTATTATTTGGCGGGACGTTTAGACGAAGCCCTTGAAAAATCTCAGGAGCTGCTGGAGATGTACCCTGACTTTTGGTTGCACCACTGGACCCGTGGAGGCATTTATTATACAAAGGGGATGTACGAACAAGCCATCGTTGAGTTGGAAAAGGCAGTAGCTCTTTCTGAAGGATCTCTGGAGTGCCTACCAGAACTTGGATACGCTTATGCAAGATCTGGCAAGAGAGGTGAGGCACAGAAGGTGCTTGAGAGATTAGAATCCGAATCGAAACAAAGGCATGTCCCTTCACATTTCTTTGCTGTAGTTTATACGGGTCTTGGGGAGAAGGATCTAGCATTCGAGTGGCTGGAAAAGTCCTATCAGGAGCACGATTGGCGAGTCACATGGATCGCAGCAGAGCGATGGTCTGATCCATTGCGTGGCGACTCGCGGTTCACTGCATTGCTAGAAAAAATGGGTTTGGAATAAACATTGAACTTTGACATCGGTTATTTGTAGATAAATATGGTTGTATCGTTAGCTTTTCTCAGTATTATATTTGAGGAATTTTTATAAGGAGGAAAAATGAAGAAAAAAATTGTTTCAATCGGACTTTCTGCCCTTTTGATTATCCTGATTTCTGCTTGCACAAAATCCCCCCGCGAGTTGAGTATGGATGAAGTTCAGGAATTTTTGCAGAAAATTAGTGATTCGCCCATGGGATTAATGATCCAAGCCGACAACGCAGATATTAGATCAGAGCTTGAAAAAAAAGGTCGCTATCGGATTTTTTTAAAGAATCCCAACTTCTCCTTTAATACCAAAGTCTATAAACATCTCAACCTGCCGTTTCCAGAATTCGAGCTTCCAATAGAAATGGAGGAGTTAGTTTTTCTTTATGGTCCTACTAAGGGATATTGTGAGATTCTTTCTGCTTCAGGAGTAAATTTTTCTCTAGATTTGAAAGAAATTGTCCAAAAGCTGGAAATCAAGGAAGAAAAAAAGAAAGAAATTGAACAGATACCTGAGATAAACCTCTCTTTTAATTACGGCAACATAGCTTTTGAAAACTATGATTTGAGCCCTCTGCTGGATACGAAAAGTCAGAGTTTCATCGAATTGCTACCTCAGCTGCTGGCTACCAATCAACCCAAAAGCGTATCGGTTGATGATATAAATTTCGAGTTTAATATGGTCCTAGCAGAAGGAAAATATATGATGACCAGTTCACTCAAAAATGCAAAGAGTCTTATGACGCTTGCTCCTGAATCTTTAACCGCATTTATTAAACAGGAAGAATCAGGTTCAGTTTTTTCCCAGTTGCTTGAAGACGGCAGTTCTCCCCTAGAAATAAAATATGGTCTGGAAAACTTGGAAATATCATTGAGAATGCCTAAAGGTAATATTGAAGCAAGCCTGGAAAACTTGGATGTTGCCGAGTATATCAAGCCTACATCTGAGAAAGATGCGTTTAGATTTGGTTTCGACTTAGATATCGGAGGGCTTAATATAACCGGACTAGAGAATAAAGAAGTGGAAACATTCACCGATCTCATTAAAATGAATCTCAATTTTTCCATTGATGGATTATCTCCCGACTTTTTTGAGGGATACATTGACATCATCAAGTCAGCACAATCATTGAGTGCTTCTAAGGACCCTGCTCAGCAGCAGCAGATGGGCATGAAAGGCCTTGCCCTATTGGGAAGTCTCATGCAATCAAAACCTGTTATATCCCTTTCATTATCACCGTTTGAACATAAACTCGGAAAGATTGAGGCAGAAGGGAAATTTCATTTTAACAGGATGGGGCCTCCAGTCGGAAAAGCAACGGTTAGAATGTTTAATGTTGAAGAGATTGGACAAAAGCTTAAGGAAGAGCAATTATTTCCACCAGAGGAAATCGATTTTGTCTTGGCCAAGATAAAGGAAATTTTCGAAATAGACCAAAGTGGCGATGGCGTCTTAACCTTTGAGATTAAAGAAGAGGATAAGGCCAATTTTTATCTGAATGGAAAGCCCCACAGTTTTGGAGGTGCCAAGAAATAAACCTCATAAGCATTAATGCCTTCCAGGCCAATTCAACATCTACGCGAAGAGTCACTTAGAGATTCAATCCTGAATGACGGCTTCGAAAGTTCTCCTGACCAGAGTATTAACCCCCGAATCTCCTCCTGCGAGTTCGCATGTGAATACGACTATCAGGTCATATTCAGGCACAATATACAGGGTCTATCCTCCATAGCCAAACAAGGCAATATATTCGAACCGGATTAAAACTTTAAATGAGAATAGAGCTACACGACCGGATTATAAACCCGGATTTCTTTGTCCAAACGATCAGCCAACTTATCTTCAGCAACATCCAAATCATAATCTGTCTGTAGGCCCAGCCAGAACTTCGCAGACATATTGAAATACTTGCCCAGGCGCAAAGCCGTATCAGCAGTAATTCTGCGCTTTCCTTGAACAATCTCATTTATCCTTCGGGCAGGCACACGGATGTCCAGAGCCAAGCGGTTCTGACTCAATTCCATCGGCTTTAAAAATTCCTCCAAAAGGATTTCTCCCGGATGAAGCGGAGCCATCTTTGTTTTACTCATAAATTTTCTCCTAATGATAATCTGTGATCTCTACATCTAATGCATCCCTATCCTGCCATAAAAAACATATTCGCCATTGATCATTTATCCGAATACTGTGCTGTCCTTTTCTCTTTCCTTTAAGTGCTTCCAGACGATTTCCAGGCGGCACTTTTAAATCATTCAGATTTTCCGCTCTATTCAACATTCTCAGCTTTCTCAACGCGACTCTTTGCATGTCAGTCGGGAACTTTTTTGTGTAGCTTCTGTTGAATATTTTTTCAGTCTTTTTACATTTGAAAGATCTTATCACACATTGAGAATATAACGTTTCGCGTTAAATGTCAAGCGTTATATTCAATAATTTATTTTGACCTTTACAAGGACGCTAACCCAGGTATTGATGAAGTTGAAGATGCAAGAAAGAGGCTGGCTGGTTGAATTAACAAAATCACAGCATATATCCATTGACAGAGGTCGGATTTATGACTATATTTCTGTTTTAAGAAAACAGAAACAGAGCGGGCATAACTCAGCGGTAAGTTAAGGATTTAAGGGGAACTCATTAAGAATCAGTCATTTAGGGATTTAACTTTCTTATTTGGTTATATTTAGCCTCTTCCCATTGGTTCTCGTCATTACCCAGTATTTCCCAAAACAATTTGTTATTAACCGTTGTTCGTGTCTACAAGTGGGCACAATTTGGGCACAGTTTTGTCTGGAGTTACTGACCGAGGATATTATTGAATAAGGCTACTCTGCTTTCAATGGTGATTGTGGACAAGAAATAATTGTCTGTAAAGAGCAGGAAAAAGAAGGAAGCCTTTTGCGATTAATACGTGGAACACCCTTTTTAAAACTGCCTGCATTCAGGCAGCGCTTGTCTGTATTGATGTAACGTAAAAAAACGTGAAAAACCGTTGATTTTACATGGGAAGAAATCCTCTAAAATAGAGGAATAATAGAGAGACACAGTCCCAGCGGAGTAATGCTTTTAATAAATACGGGCATTTTCCCCTTGTGGAGATATAAATGCGGATTTATCACTCTTTTTCTTTCCATTCTGACCTCATGAGCAGAAGTTTTGGAGGCTTTTTGCAGTCTGCAGAGGCTTCTTTCCTCGCACACTTTCTCCTGAATCTTAGGACTTGCTGTTATGCTTGACTGGCTAATTCTGGCTTTCCTCTTTCAATTGATCGATAATCCTGGCATCCACCCAGTAGATGTTTCCAAATCCATTCAAGGCTCCTGCCCACATCTTGCGGATTGCCTCATAGCTCAAAAGTATATCTGCTCCTGGCTCCTTGGCGCGCCGGCTTGTGAAGAAAAAATACCTACCGCATGGCGAGAGGATCTGGCAGTTTTCCCCTGAATTGGAATTGACGGATTCCCCCATGTTGATCATAGCTCGCCAGGATCCGCCAGGATCACGGAAGGATATATAGAGGTCAGGCCCGCCCAAGTTATTCTCGGCCCTGAAAGTGGATATGATGATGTAACTCTCATCAGGTGCGATAAAGGCATCTCCTTCGAAACCGGAGCTGTTGACAGGCTCGGTCAAAGGCTCTGCCTCCACATAATTTCCGTCCACTAGTTCCGTCTTCCAGATGTCGGATTCACCTAAACCTCCTTCCCTCCGCGACTGGAAATAGAATGTTCCATCCTGAGCAAGTGAGGGGTAAAATTCATGGGTATCGCTGTTAATAGGAGGTCCCATATTGACCGGCTCAGACCATCCTCTCTCAGTCCGGTCCACAAACCAGATATCGTAGTCGGCTTCTGGTTCCTCACCGCCAGAGCGAGGCCGGTTGGAGCAGAAATAGATCCTCTTTCCATCTGTTGTAACAAAAGGATCTACACCGCCGTACAGGCCAGAGAAGGGCGCGACCTCTGGCTTTGTCCAGCGTCCATTCTCTTCCCTTATCATCAACATCGCCCATTTCATTGGACCGACTGATACAGAGTAGATGACTTCCCGGCCACCCGGGAAGAAGACGGCGTTAAGCTCGGGCATCTCGGTAGACATGATGTCAGGAGCAAAAAGCTCTG
>Ga0111227_1004_pt1 | contig 105699 bp, 103 predicted proteins | sample DeeMarSWOR152_54_FD_80391 | JGI IMG/M metagenome (GOLD analysis project Ga0111227, IMG submission 80391) | candidate division WOR-1 bacterium DG_54_3 | reverse complement strand
TCATTAAAAAAATTTCCTCAGAGGAAAAGGTTGCTCTTGTAGATAATTACGCTCTTTTTGTCCAATCTCCTTATCTCCTTCCCGAAGTCCATCCCAGCCGAGAAGGATACAAACATTTAGCCCAAAACTGGTATGAAGCATTAAAGCCTTTTTTATCCAAAGAAGCCCAATAAAATCAGAATGGGGACGGTTCTATTCGCGAGATAAAAAAATAGAACCGTCCCCAATCTTTTACTTTTTCCTAATTATTCTTGCATTTTAATGAAAATAGTGATATCATCTTAATCAAAGCTAATCGAGTTCAAACATCCAGTCTTATTCTTGGAGAGAAAACTATGAACAGGAAGCTTATCAGACCTAATTTCTCTGAAATCAAAGAAAAAATGCACAAAGAAGCACAGAAAAAGAAATCACATCCTCAGTATGAAACTTTTGCCGAAAATTACTATTATCTCAAGCAGATGAATAAGAAGACTCCCATGGCCGTCGTTTTTCAAGATGGACAAGTGCTAGAAGGATACATTGAATGGTACGATAAAAACTGCTTAAAGCTCAACCGCGATGATGCCCCTAATCTATTGGTCTATAAAAACAGCATAAAATATCTTTACAAGCTTAATGAAAATAAAGAGAGTAAGGAAACAAAAAAAACCAAAAAATGACTCTTCCCAAGATTGGGATATCTCTTGGGGACCCGGGAGGGATTGGGCCTGAAGTTACCTTAAAAGCCCTCGCTTCTAAAAATTCACTTCCCAAAGCACATTACATCCTTTTTGGCAGTTCCCTCATCATTAAGGAAGAAAAGAAGTCTGTATCCTCCGCCTTGCATATCGAGTTTCTGGAAAAATTGGAGAATTCTGGCCCCCACTGGCTCTCCCTTGTTGAGGTGAAAAATCCTTTATCTTCGCTGAAGAAAGGATTTCCTTCTAAAGAGAACGGGAAAGCTTCTTTTCATTTTTTCCAAGAAGCCGTTGAAGCCGCTCAAAAGGGAAGGATCCAGTCTCTGGTAACCGCTCCCATTTCAAAAAAATCGTGGGAATTAGCTGGCTTAAAATGGCGTGGCCACACCGATTATCTCAGCCAGATCTATCCTCAAGCGATTATGTCTTTCTGGTCCCAAAAAATAAAAGTTGCTCTTTACAGCTCTCATCTTCCTTTAAAAGCAGCTCTAGAAAAGATTAGAAAAGAAAATCTTCTGGATTTCTTTCTCTCTCTCCATCGAAGTTTAGAGAGAATTCAGCCTGGAAAATATAGCTTCGTGGTGGCTGGTCTGAATCCTCATGCGGGAGAAGATGGATTCCTGGGCTCTGAAGAAAACCAAGAGATTATTCCGGCCGTAAAAAAGTCCCAAGAAAAAGGGATAAGGATCAGCGGGCCTTATCCTCCGGATGTTATCTTCCGTGAATCCCTGAATAAGCCCGAAAAAATTGTCATCGCCCTCTATCACGACCAGGGCCTCATCCCCTTCAAGCTCGAAGCCTTTGAAAAAGGGGTCAACCTGACTTTAGGTCTTCCCTTTATCCGAACCTCTCCTGTCCACGGCACGGCCTTTGATATCGCCGGCCAAGGAAAAGCCAATCCTCAAAGCATGATCGAGGCCCTAAAACTGGCCCATGTCCTATCTTCAGCTCCTCACCTCACCTCTTGACAACATCTCTTTATCTTTTTCCAAATCTCTTCTCAATTTTAATTTTTTAAAATATTGAAGTTTTCTCTTCCAAGTGAAGGCGCTATCCCAATTTAAAAGGACATATCATCCACTGGACAGGAATGAATACGAATATAGGGGAGCCCTGAAATCAAAAAGCCTCTTGTTCTTCCTTCCTGTATTTATCCCTGGTCATCAGGACTTGTCTAAAAGCTTTCACCACTTCTGGATGGAACTGCTTTCCTGATTCCTTTTCAATCTCTTCAAAGGCTTTCCAGGGCGGCTTTCCTGCTCGGTAGGGCCTATCTGTTATGATGGCGTCATAAGCGTCAGCAACAGCTATTATGGCTGCTCCGACAGGAATGGATTCCCTCTCTTCAGATGAATATTTTTTAGCTTCGAAAAAGTATTTATGATGGGCGTTAACAATCGGCACTGCATCTTTCAAAACCCCTCCCACTAAAGCTAAAATTTGGGCTCCCTTTTCAGTATGGGAAGCCATAAGCTCTCTCTCGTCCAAAGAAAGCGAGGCGGCCTTGTTGACCACCTCCATGCTTATCTCGGTTTTCCCGATGTCATGCAAGAGTGCCGCGGCTTTTATGTTTTCTCTTTCATATTTCGTTAATCCCATGACCTTGGCAATATCTTCTGCTAGGTGAGAAACCCGTACCGAGTGCCCTTGAGTGTATCTATCAGTGGATTCCAGGTATTTTGATAAAATCTCTAAAATTCCGATATAGGCGGCCTTCAGGTCTTTAATGCGCTTTTCTTTTTCTTCGTATAAAAATCCTAAAGCAGCGCTCGTTAAGATCAAAAAGGAACTCCAGGCTGTAAGGCTAACGTATACAAAGATTTTATTCGCTTCAACTCTAAAGAAAGAAGCAGGGAATATCACAAAAAAGCAGATGACCACCAAGATACAGAAAAAAGCACTCAAAACAGCCATCCTTTTACCCAAATAATAACCAGCTATGATTATCGGGAGGTAAAAAAAGTTCAAGAATCCGATCTTGTAGGGAACAAAATAACTAATGGCTCCAATCCCAAGCAATATGGATAAAACAAGGATCTTCTCGAAATGCTTGAAAAAGAACACTTTGACTTTTTCCATCTTTCAGGTTATTCGAAGAACAAAGATTTTTATTTCCTTAGCTTAACTATAGCTAACGAAATGAAATGAGTCAAGATTTAAGAACAAAACCTGCCAAAAATTCCGCTAATTAATCTCTAACTCCTCAAAAAATTTATGTTTGAAGTCAACCTCAAGAGTCAACCCGCATCCATCCTGCTGGATTCTGAATTATCGCCATCTTCTTTTTATTTCCGCCCTAAGTTCTCGCTCGAGATCCCTCTCTTTGATCGCCTCCTTCTTCTGGTAAGCCCTCTTTCCCTTGGCCAGGGCAATCTCAACCTTCACCTTCCCTTTATCATTAACCAAAACTTTGGTAGGAACCAGAGTAAAGCCCTTTTCTTTTGTCTTCCCTATCAATTTCTTTATCTGTCGCCGATGAAGAAGGAGCTTCCGCTCCCTTTTTGGTTTATGATTGAACACATTCGCCGGCGCATATGGGCTTATATCGCAATTCAGAAGGTAAACTTCTCCTCCTTTAATCTCAGCATAACCTTCCTTCAAACTGATCTTTCCTTCTCTTATAGATTTAACTTCGCTTCCTAAAAGGGCAATGCCTGCTTCATAACTATCAAAGATTTCATAATTGTGATAAGCCTTCTTATTGGTCGCGATGACCCTCATCTGAAAAACCCTCCTTTATCCCTTTCAAAACGACTCTTATCAAACTTATCTGACGCTTATCCATCCTTTCCACTATGAATTTGTGTTCTCTATACTCTAAAACATCCTTGACCTTAGGCATCTTCCCGAATTCGTAGAGAAAAAATCCAGCCAAGGTAGTATATTCCACTTTCTCAGGAAGCTCCAAGGGAAGTCTCTGGTTGATATCCTTGATAGGCACATCCCCTCTAATCAAATAAATATTTCCTCCAGCTTTCATCAGCCAATCCTCAGCTTTGATATCATACTCATCTTGAATTTCTCCAACGATTTCTTCTATTATATCTTCAAGTGTAATGATTCCCTCCATGTTCCCGAATTCATCCACTACAAAAGCGAGATGAACAGTGTTCTCCTGCATCTGGATTAGAACTTTCTCTACTGAAGCTGATTCGGGCACAAAAAATGGCTTTCGTAATATGTCATATATATTAATTTCTTTTTTATCAATAATATAGGGAATAATGTCCCTGGTATGAATCCAGCCTTCGATATTATCTAGCCTTCCCCGATAAACCGGAAATCTTGAAAATTCTGCCGAAAGGACAACCTCCAGGATCTTTTCAAAAGACAAGCCTATTTCCAGGGCTCTGACCTGGGGGCGTGGGATCATAATTTCTTTGATGGGTCTGGCCCCGATGTCTAAAACACCTGAAATCATCTTCCTTCGGAGTGAAGACATCTTCTCCCTTATCATTCCCGTAGTTAACAACACTTTTATTTCTTCCTCTGTTAATGTGCTGGGCCAGGTCTCTCTCTTTCTCCGAGAAAACCGGAAAAATAGATTAGAGAAAAAGGTAAAGATTTTAACCAGTGGAAAAAAGACGACGATAAAAAATCTAATCGGATGAGCGAAGAGGAAAGAAACTCTCAAGGGATTGTGAGCGGCGTAGGTCTTGGGAGTGATTTCAGCCAAAAGGAGAATCAAAAAAGTCGTAGTCAGCGTTGCCAAAAAAACGGCTTGATTTTTATTCGGGATAAAGGAAATAAAAATTAAAGTGGCCACAGAAGCAGCAGCAACATTGACCAAAGTGTTACCAACTAGGATTGTCGCTAGCAAATTATCGACTCGGGCCATCAATCTCTTGACAAGCTTGGCTCTCTTAGAGCCTTTTTTTTCTCGATAGTCAAGTTTATAGGGACTCGTGGCGATGAAAGCTGTTTCAGAAGAAGAAAAGAAGGCACTGAGCAAGAGAAAGAAAATAAAAAGGATAAGACTAGGGAGTAGCATTAGGAATTAAGACTGTATGTTAGGCTTAACATCTTTAAAACAGTAAGAAAGATTATCCAAAACTTTCTGTTCGACTATTGAAGAGGAACTGGAGGTTACTTCTGCAATTTCAGAGACAATAAGTTCCTTTGCCTTTTCCATCATTTTTTTCTCACGAAAAGAAAGAGGTTTTATCAAATTGAGATAGTAAAGCCGTTTCAAAACAAAAGCCATATTACGCATCAGACCAGACTTCATCAGGCTCAAATTCTCCTTATATCTTCCTTTCCAGTTCATCGTCACCTCAACAGTTCCATTTCTCATAAATTCGAACATATCTCCGATCAATTCAGGTGATATGGGTTTTCGAATGCCAATTTCCTCGGTACTCGTGGAAGGGATTAAAACCAGAGTTTTGTTAACGAGAAGCCTCAAATGATATATTTTAAATTTTTCCCCGTAATAATCTTCTTCTTGAATATCTTCGATGATACCAAGTCCTTGATTGGGATAAATGATTTTATCCCCAATCTTGAATGAGTCCATTTTGGATTGCTTTATTATAGGAAAAAAAGACAAGAGAGTCAAACAGGCAATTTCAATTGTTTCACATGGGGTCAGGTCTCCAGATTCAAGATTCAAGATTTAAATAGAATCTTTCCTTCTATAATCTTGAATCTGGAGACCTGACCCCGGTGTTTTGAAAGGGAATTCAAGCTTGACAGATAAAAGCATGTTTATTAACATACTTCTTGCCCTATAGGAAAGAAAATGAAGAGAACATTCCAGCCAAACAAAAGAAAAAGAAAGAAAAATCATGGTTTTCTGGTCAGAATGAGGACTAAAGGCGGTCAACGCATCATCAAGCACAGAAGACAAAAGGGAAGAAAAAGAATGGCTGGTTGATGAAAGAAACTTATGGCCCTCGAGAGAGGATAAGAAATAAACGAGACTTTTTAATCCTTTTTAAAGAAGGTAAACGATATAAAGACAAATACTTTAATCTAATCTATCTTCCCAATAACTTAGACTTTTCCCGAATGGCTGTTATAGTCAGTAAAAAAGTTGGCAATGCTGTTGCTAGGAACAAAATGAAGAGATGGGTGAGGGATCTGTTTCGGAGAAACAAAGAACACCTAAAACATGATCTTGACATCCTCATAATCATTAAAGAAGAAATCCAAGAAACATCTTGGAAGATTCTGCGCGATAATTATCTTCGCGCAGTCAAGTCCATTGGAAAAGAACAGTCCTGATGAAAAAATACGCCTTAGCTTTGATTAAAGGCTATAAAATTTTTATTTCTCCCCTCTTAGGCAATCACTGTCGCTTTCATCCCTCTTGTTCCGCCTACACTTATGAAGCTATACAGAAATTTGGTCTACTCAAAGGAGTCTATTTAGGAGGGAAAAGGCTTCTAAAATGTCATCCATTTCACCCAGGAGGGGTAGATCTCGTTCCCTAAGAGGTTCTTAAATGGAAAAAAGATTATTAATTGCCATTGTGCTTTCTTTCTTGGTTTTGCTTCTTTATCAAATTCTTTTTGTGAAAAAAAAGCCGCAACCAGAAGCGCTTCCAGAACCTGCCCGAGAGGAAAGAGTTGTTAGAAAAGAGACAGCTCTTCCTCCCTCCGATACTCTAGCTGAGCAGGAAATTATCCAAGAAGACAAAGAAATTCGTCCGATATCAGAAGGGCTTGAAAGACAAATCCGAGTTGAAACATCCCTTTATCAAGCGATCTGGAGCAACAGAGGAGGGGTGTTAAAAAGCTGGAAACTCAAAAAGCATAAAGACGAGGAAAATAACGATCTGGAGCTTGTCTCAAATCTCTCTTCAGAGACAGATGCTTTTCCCTTCTCTCTCTCGACTGAGGACCCATCATTCGATAAAGTTATCAACACAGCTCTCTACAAATCCTCAGTTCCCAGACTCGAACTGAAAGACGGCCGGACAGGAGAAATACGATTTGAATATGCAGATGAGCAGGGAAACTTCATCCAGAAAATCTTTATCTTTCAAGATGGCAAATATGACTTCGACACTAAAATAAAAATAATAAAAAACAGACAAGAAATTGAACCTCGAATCATTTGGGGGCCAAGCTTCAGTAATCCCTCAATGAAAGAACAGAAGCAACGGTTTGGAGTTCGAATGGGAATAGCTGTCAAAATCGCAGATAAAGTATACCGAAATGACGAAAGAAAATTCAAGCCAGAACTCAGAGACTTCAGCTATGCCGAATGGGCAGCCTATGAAACTAATTATTTCGCAGCCGTTTTCCTCATCCTCCCTCAAAAAAATAATGTCGAGTTTTTTAGTGAAACGGAAGAAGAAGCTCCCCGATTTTTTCTCTCTATGAGTTCGCCTCGAAAGGTCTATCTAGGGCCCAAAGAAATGGAACTTCTCACTGCCCTCGGCTTCGGAACCAAGAAACTCATCAAATTTGGTATCTTTGGTTTCATAGCCGAAATCCTTCTCAAAGGGATGAAGTTCATCCATAAAGCCATTCCCAACTGGGGAGTGGCGATAATCATCATGACCCTCATCGTCAAAATCCTTTTTTTCCCTCTTACCTACAGCAGCACACGTTCGATGGCCAGAATGCAAGAACTCCAGCCAAAGATTAAAGCACTGAGGGCCAAGTACAAAAAAGCCAAACAGGATATCGCTCAGCGCCGTAAGATGAACGAAGAAATGATGAGACTCTACAAAGAACACGGCATCAATCCTGCTGGAGGATGTCTGCCGATGCTTGTTCAACTGCCTGTTTTTTGGGGTTTTTTCCGTCTCTTGGTGATTTCGGTAGAATTCAGACACAGCCCTTTTATCTTCTGGATTAAAGATCTTTCGGTGAAAGATCCCTTTTATGTGACTCCCATTTTGATGGGCATCACCCAGTTCATCAGCCAAAAAATGACTCCCACCTCTGCTGACCCAACTCAGGCCAGGATGATGCTCATCATGCCCGTGATCATGACCATATTATTCATGAATTTCCAGAGCGGGCTTGTTCTCTATTGGTTAACCAATAACGTCCTTCAAATCGGCCAGCAAGCCATAATGAACCGCATAATGAAAAAAAAGAAACGAGAAGCTCATGCAAAAAGAAGAAAAAAATAACCAGCATCAAGAATTCAAAGGAAAAAACTTGGAAGAAGTCATCAGCCACGCAGAACATACTCTCAAGCTACCAAGAGAAGAAATCAATTACGAAATAGTTGCCGAAAAAACCAAGCTATTTGGAATCAGGAGCAAAGAAATCGTTATTCGCGCTTGGCCAAAGAAGAAGACAGAAGAAGATCCAGTGGCCAAATTTCTGGATAAACTGATCAGTCTTACTCCGCTCGATTTGAATTTTCACCTAAAAAAGAAAAATGATATCACTTATGTGATTTTTGAAGGAAAAGACAAGCATTTACTCCTGAGAAAGGAAGCGTCACTCCTTTTAGCTTTTCAACATATCCTTAATAAAATCTACACTCATAAAATCCAGGTTGATTGTGACTTTTACCGAAAGAGGAAGGAAAGAAAATTGAAAGAATACGCTCAAAGTGTTGCTCAACACGTCTCGGACACTGGAAGAAACGAAATCCTGGAAATGATGAATCCCTATGAAAGACGAATCATTCACATAACTATAAACGAGATCCCTGGAATCTCAAGCGAAAGTGTCGGCGAGGGATTCCTGAAAAGAGTAAAAATCTATCCAGTAGTGAACCAGGCGAAGTAATTCACACATCTATTTTTTTATTATTTTATTTCGTTTAATTATTGTGCTCTATATCATATTAATTATATCGTATTACTAGTAAAATTTACTTTAATTTTATATTAACCTTATTGGAAGCATCTCCAAACCTATGATGAAAAAAGGTTTTGGGGAGTGAAATAGGATATTGGGAATGGCGTTAAAAATCTGAACGGGAGCGATGCCATTTCCGATAACTTATCTAAAGGTTTTTAAATACCACAAAAATGAGATGCTTGTACCTTAGCTGAACACTCTTTACAGTTCACCAATTACAATTTAATATATTAGAGTTATGCTTGAGGATACAATCATTTCCATCTCTACTCCACTAGGATTCGGAGGTCTGGGCATCGTGCGTCTCAGTGGAGATAAATCTTTAAGCATTGCTAAAAAAATATTCAAACCTAAAAAGAAAAAGCAAATTCAATCCCGCCGTCCTATTTTTGGCCACATCTACAATTTTGAACAGAAAGAATATTTTGAGGAAGCTTATCTGATCTTTTTCCCCAAGCCCTACACATATACGAGAGAAAACATGGTGGAGATCAGCTGCCATGGCAGCCCGGTTATCCTCGAGGAGGTCACCCGATTGGGTATCAAGGCGGGAGCTCGGCCTGCCAATCCGGGAGAATTCACTCTCCGGGCTTATTTAAACGGAAGGATCGACCTTCTCCAGGCTGAGGCTGTCAATGATTTGATACGAGCGCCATCCCTTAAGCAGGCAAAGATCTCCTTTAGCCAGGTCGAGGGCAAACTCTCCAGCAAAATGACATCTCTTAGGGCCAAGATTGTCCATCTCTTAGCTCAAATCGAAGCCAGCATTGAATTCCCAGAAGAAGGCCTGCGAACCTCCCTTAGGCAAACTGAAAAAACTTTAGACAATCTAATCCTCTTCTTGCAGCAACTCATTCGGAGCTACGATTTTGGAAAATCTCTGGCAGAAGGAATCACGCTGGCTATAACAGGAAGAGCCAATGTCGGAAAATCCACCCTTTTCAATTCCCTTCTTGAAAGGGACAGAGCCATTGTCACTCCTTACCCAGGGACAACAAGAGATTATTTAAAAGAGAGCATCAAGATAGGTGATGCCATCTTCACCTTGCTTGACATGGCTGGCATCGAGCGTCCCTCACATCCAGTAGAGAAGGAGGGTATAAGAAAAGCTAAAAGAATTGCTGAAAAAGCAGATGGAGTGCTTCTCCTCCTTGATAGCTCAAGAAGAGAAAGCTCAGAAGATTACAGACTCATCGAAAAATTCAAAGCTAAAAAAATTCTTATCATCTTTAATAAAATGGACCTTCCCCCGAAGATGGACAAGGCCAAGGTCAGAGAAAAAACAAAAAAAATTCCAGTCCTTGATATATCTGCTCTCAAAGGAACGAATCTGGATAAATTGAAGACAATGATCTCTAAGTCCCTCCTCCCCACTCAGGAAAAAGATGAAGACATCATCATTCACTTAAGACAAAAACTTCTTCTTGAAAACATCGCGGCCTGCCTGATTAAGGGAAAACATCTCCTCAAGGAAGGCTATCCTGAGGAAATCTACGTCGAAGAAATCAGGAAAACCGCCCCCCTAATTGGGCAACTCACTGGGGAAATTCGTTCGGACGAAATCATCAACGATATATTCCGCCGCTTCTGTGTGGGAAAATAGACATGAATCTCAGGGATGAATACGACATCATTGTCGTCGGTGCAGGACATGGCGGCTGTGAAGCTGCCCATGCTGCCAGCCGGATGGGCCTTAATACCTGTCTCGTCACCATCCACTTGGAAACCATCGCTCAAATGTCCTGCAATCCAGCTATCGGAGGATTGGCCAAAGGGCATCTGGTTAGAGAAATAGACGCTCTTGGCGGACTCATGGGCCTCCTAGCAGACGACACCGGCATCCAATTCAGGCTTCTTAACCGAAGTCGTGGAGGTGCGGTTCAAGCCCCCCGAGCACAATCTGATAAGGCTCAGTACAGGTTGACCATGAAACATTGGTTAGAAAAAATCTCCAATTTAACCCTTTTTCAAGGAATAGTCACTGAAGTGCTTACTAAAGATAGCCAGGCTCGAGGAATCAAGACTATCGATGGAAATAAATTATTGGGCAAAGCCGTCATTCTTACACCCGGGACTTTTTTAAACGGCCTCATTCACATCGGCCTGCATTCCTATCCTGCAGGCAGAGCTAATGAGCCTCCTTCCCAAGAACTCAGCGAGAACTTAAAAAAATTAGGCCTCAAGATGATCAGACTGAAAACAGGGACTCCTATGAGGCTTGACAAACACACGATTGACTGGAGTCTTTTCACCCCTCAGCCTGGGGACACTGATCCTGTTCCTTTCTCCTTCTGGACACAAAAAAAGCTGCAAAATAAAATTTTGTGCTATATTGGGTACACAACTGAGAAGACACATAGAATCATCAGAAAGAATTTGGATAAATCTCCCCTTTACAGCGGTAAAATTACAGGAGTCGGACCTCGCTACTGCCCGTCCATCGAGGATAAAGTGGTCAAATTCCCCCAACGCCAGCGGCACCAGTTCTTTCTCGAACCTGAAGGATTAGACACCGCCGAAATATATGTTAACGGCATCTCCTCCAGCTTGCCTTACGAGGTCCAAAAGGAAATACTGAAGAGCATCCCGGGCTTGGACCAAGCAAAAATCTTAAGGCCAGCTTATGGTATTGAATACGACGCCGTGGCTCCAACACTTCTTCATCCCACCCTAGAAACAAAAAGGATCGAAAACTTATACCTCGCGGGACAAATCAACGGCACCTCTGGCTACGAGGAAGCCGCTGCTCAAGGCTTGATAGCCGGGATCAATGCCGCCTTGAAAATAAAAAAGAGGAGACCCTTCCTTCTTCTCCGAAACGAAGCTTATATAGGTGTCCTCATAGATGATTTGATATCTAAGGGAGTCGAAGAACCTTACCGTCTCTTCACCTCGCGGGCTGAATACAGGCTTCTTCTTCGAATTGATAATGCGGATAAGAGGCTGGTTCCTTATGGATACAAATTGGGATTAATCGAAGAGAACAAATATGAAGCTTACCTTAAAAAACAGGAGCGCATCAACAAAACCATGATTTTCCTTCAGAAGGAAAAGAAAAAAACGGAAAAAAAGGAAAAAGTCACTCTCAAGGATTTCCTAAAAAAACCTGAAGTGAGACTCAAAAATATGGTAGAATATAAAAAATTTCTGGCTCACTTGACTGAAGAAGAAATAAGACATATAGAATCGGAAGTGAAATACGAGGGTTACTTGAAAAAACAAGAGAAGGAAATTGCCAGCCTTAAGAAAAAAGATAGGGTAAAGATCCCTGAAAATCTAGATTTCAGTCAAATTCCAGGACTAACAAGAGAAGTTATAGAAAGATTGGAAAGCCTCAGGCCAAAGACTCTGGGACAAGCAAAGAAAATAATGGGCATGACTCCAGCAGCCATCCATAACCTCCTCATCTATTTGAAGCTCCAAAAAAGAAAAGAACCAAAGTCATGTTCCACGTGAAACATTGAAACATGAAAAATCGAATCATTGCTATAGCTAATCAAAAGGGAGGCGTAGGAAAGACCACCACAGCCATTAACCTCTCTTCTTCCTTGGCTTTAAGAAATAAGAAAATCCTCGTTATCGACCTTGATTCTCAAGGTATGACCACCTCAGGACTGGGCAAGAAAAAAGAAAAGAAAAAAGGAATTTATCAAGTCATAATGAATGGACAACGAATGGAGCAGTGTATTTACGCCACTCAACAAAGAAACCTTTTCCTTTGCCCCTCTTCACCCGAATTAGAAGGATCTGAGGCAGAACTTTTTCCTCTGATGGGACGAGAACGAAGACTCAGAGAAGCTTTGGGTCGAAAAAAAATTTACTTTGATTTTATTTTTATAGACTGCCCACCTTCTCTAGGACTATTGACGATCAATGCCCTCACAGCTGCTGACTCTATCCTTATCCCTGTGCAATGCGAATTTTTCTGTATGGAAAGCATCCCCGATCTCTTTCGTACCTTAGATGAAGTACGCAAATACCTGAACCCCTCTCTGCGAATAGAAGGGATTCTTTTAACAATGCACGATGAAAGGACAAATCTTTCTAAGCAAGTGGCGGAAGAAATAAGAGGCTCTCTCAAGGGCATAATCTATGAGACCGTCATTCCTCGAACAGTAAAACTGGCTGAGGCTCCCAGTTTTGGCAAACCTATTGTCATCTATGATATCAAGTCAAAAGGAGCCCAGGCCTATTTAAATTTAGCTCAGGAGATTCTGAACAGATGAAAAGAAAAGCGCTAGGCAAAGGATTAAAGGCATTTTTACCCGAAGAGCTCGGCATATTAAAAGAAGAAAGATACGCCGACCTGGACATTGACCAGCTTAAGCCGAATCCTCTTCAACCTCGGCTAAAGTTCAATCCTGAATCCATAGAAGAATTGTCCCAATCCATAAAGTCATCGGGTCTTATCCATCCTCTCATTGTCGCTCCCGAAGAAGATGGCTTTAAAATTATCGTTGGTGAACGCAGATGGCGAGCTGCTCAAAAAATCGGACTCAAGAAAATTCCTGTCCTCATCCGGACTATTCCGAAAGAACAAGAGCTAGAGATTTCTCTGATAGAAAACCTCCAGAGGGAAGAATTAAATCCTATAGAAATCGCTCATGCCTACCAGAAACTGATCCAAGAACTCCATTACACTCAACAGCAAATAGCCGAGAAGGTGAGCAAAGACAGGACTTCGGTCACCAATTATCTGCGTCTTCTTAAACTCCCTAAAGAAATTCAGGAGGAACTGGCCGAGAATAGAATCTCAATGGGGCATGCTAGAGCCCTTTTGGCACTTAAAAACCCTGAACAGCAAAAACACGTCTGCCGCCTGATTATTCAAAAGAACCTCTCCGTTCGCGAGGTAGAAAAAATGGTGAGCAGGACTCAAGTGAAACCTAAAAAAGAGAGAATTCTTGACCCGAATCTTTCAGCTCTTCAGGAAGAGTTTCTCAAACTTCTGGGGACTAAAGTCGTCATCCAAGGAAATCAAAATAAGGGAACTGTGAAAATATATTATTATTCGATGGATGACCTTAACAGGCTTTATGAACTCATAAAAGGAGTTGCGCCATGAAAGAGAAGAATCTAGAAATGAAGGAAATGAAAATCACTGGGTTCTTTAATAAGGATTCAGAATTCAAAGGTGATTTATTCTTCAAGGGCTCGTTCCGCATTGACGGTAAGTTTAAAGGGACGATCAATTCCGATTCGATACTAGTGGTGGGCGAAACGGGAAAAGTAGAAGCCGACATAAAAGTAGGCTACCTCATTAATAATGGACAAATTAAGGGAAATATCCAGGCCAATGAGAAAGTCGAAATCAACGCAAAAGGGAGAGTTGTCGGGAGCATCACCGCGCCAAAACTAGTGATTGAAGAGGGAGCCTACCTTGAAGCCAATTGTCAAACTTCAGAAAAGGTCATTCAACCCCCCCTTGAAAAAAAGATTAATCTAGGAAACAAACCGTGAAGCAAGCCACAGGCATTATTCCCGCTAGGTACTATTCCCAACGTTTTCCTGGCAAACCCCTAGCTCTCATCCAAGGAAAGCCGATGATTGAAAGAGTTTTTGAGAGGGCCTTAACAGCTAAGTTTCTAGAACAAATCATTGTGGCTACAGAGGACGAGCGAATAGCCCAAGCTGCCCATAAAATTGGTGCCAAGGTTCAAATGACTTCTCCCCATCATAATTCTGGGACAGAAAGAGTGGCCGAAGTTGCTAAGAAAGTAAAGACCCCTCTTATCATTAACATTCAAGGAGACGAACCTCTAGTAAAAGGGCAGATGATAGACTCCTTAATCTTAGCCCTCCAGGATGAATTCATCCCCATGGTTTCTCTTATGGCTAAAATCCATGACTTAAATCTTCTTCGCGATACCAACACGGTTAAAGTCGTTATCGATAAGGATAGCTTCGCGCTTTACTTCTCTCGATCTCCACTGCCTTTTCAGGCCTCAGACTTCTTCTACCAGCATATCGGAATCTACGGCTATCAAAGGGATTTTCTTTTAAGATATATCAATCTTGAACCCTCAAGACTAGAAAAAACCGAAAGCTTAGAACAGCTTAGAGCTTTAGAACATGGGTACAGGATAAAAATGATCGAAACTCAATCTCCAACCTTGAGCGTAGATACTCCCAGCGATATAATCAAACTTGAAGAATTTTTAAAGAAGAGAAGTTAATGTCTAAATTCGTCTTTATAACCGGAGGAGTACTTTCTGCTTTAGGCAAAGGAATTGCCGCTTCTTCGATAGGAAGGCTCATGGAGAGCCACGGATATAAAATAACACTCCAGAAATTCGATCCCTACCTTAACGTGGACCCTGGCACCATGAATCCCTTTCAGCATGGTGAAGTCTATGTCACAGATGATGGAGCAGAGACAGACCTCGACTTAGGCCATTATGAACGCTTTACCTCCACCAAAACTTCCCAGGCCCATAACTGGACAGCGGGAAAAATCTACGAATCTATCATTAAGAAAGAACGCCAAGGTGAGTTTCTTGGCAAGACCGTGCAGGTTATTCCGCATGTAACTGATGAGATAAAAAAGGCCTTTTCTGCTGTAGCTGCAGGGAACGATATCGTGATAGCCGAAATTGGCGGTACTGTCGGAGACATCGAAGGGCAGCCTTTTCTGGAATCCATTCGGCAGATGAGGCTAGAATTGGGAAAAGAGAACACCCTTTTCATCCACCTGACGCTAGTGCCTTTTATAAAAACTTCCGGAGAATTAAAAACCAAGCCTACTCAGCATAGCGTCCGTGAACTCAGAGCCATCGGTATTCAGCCTGATATCATCCTCTGCCGAACAGAAAGATCGCTCAGTAAGGAAATAAAAGCCAAGATATCTCTCTTTACGAATGTTCCCTTAGAAGCCGTAATTACAGCCAAAGACGTGGAAAATATTTACGAGATTCCTCTCCTTTATGCCAAGGAAGAGCTTGATACCATCATTCTCAAGTATCTTAACCTTGATAAAAAACAAAGAAAATTGAGCCGCTGGAAGGATCTCGTCAACAGAATGAGCAATCCCAAGGATGAAGTCAATATCGCTCTGGTCGGCAAATATGCAGGCCTTCAAGACTCTTATATCAGTCTAAAGGAAGCTCTAATTCACGGTGGTATAAAACATCAGCTCAAAGTTAACATCTCCTGGATAGAAGCTGAAGATTTGGAAAAAGGAAGGCTTCAGGGTATTTTAGGCCCCCATGACGGAATTCTTGTGCCTGGAGGTTTTGGAGTAAGAGGAATCGAAGGCAAGATCAAAGCTGTGACTTTTGCTCGGGAGAAAAAAATTCCTTACTTTGGCATTTGTCTTGGTATGCAGTGTGCTTCCATAGAATTTGCCCGTAAAATCGCTAACTTAACTCAGGCCAACAGCACCGAGTTCGATTCAAAGACTCCCCATAAAATATTCTTCAAATGGAGAGAACTCAAAGGAATTGACCAGATGGGCGGAACAATGAGATTAGGAAGTTATTCCTGCCGCCTCAAAAAGAATTCTTTTGCTTATAAATCTTACGGTAAGGAGGCTATTTCTGAACGTCACCGCCACCGCTATGAATTCAATCCAGAATACGAAAAAATATTGTCTAAGGCTGGTCTTTTTTTCTCAGGAAAAAATCCAGATTACGGCTTGGTTGAGATAATAGAGCTTAAGAATCATCCTTGGTTTCTTGGCTGTCAGTTCCATCCAGAGTTCAAATCAAAACCTCTAGAACCTCATCCTCTTTTCAAATCCTTTATCGGAGCAAGCTATGCCTATCGCCTCAAAAGAAATAAGAATAAACTCAAAGGTTAAAATCGGAGGTTTGCAGCCCCTTTTCCTGATAGGGGGACCCTGCGTCATCGAAAGCGAGAAACACACTCTTTTCCTAGCTAAGGAGATCAAGAAAGTGTGCCAAGGGCTCCAAATTCCCTTGATATTTAAGGCTTCTTACGATAAAGCCAACCGTTCCTCTATCAAATCCTTCCGGGGACCTGGTCTTGAATCAGGGCTAGAAATACTTCGGACTGTGAAAGAAGAGTGTGGTGTTCCTGTCCTCTCCGATGTCCATGAGACAAGTCAAATCGAAAAAGCCGCTCAAATCTTGGATGTCATCCAAATTCCGGCTTTTCTCTGTCGCCAAACAGATTTAGTCCTGGAAGCGGCCAGAACTCAAAAACCTATAAACCTCAAAAAAGGACAATTTTTGTCTCCTCAAGAAATGAAAAACGTAGTGGAAAAAGCCCTCAGCCAAAATAATGAAAATATCATCCTCACCGAAAGGGGAACCTGCTTTGGCTACAACAATTTAGTTTTTGATATTCGTTCCATCCCAACCATGAAAGAATGGGGTTTCCCGGTTGTTGTTGATGCCTCGCACAGCGTCCAAAAGCCGGGAGGCGAAAAAACCTCTTCAGGAGGAGAGTCAGAATTCATTCCCTACATTGCCAACGCCGGCATCAGTACGGGTGCGGATGGAGTCTTTCTTGAAGTTCATGAAAATCCTCAATCAGCTCTCTCTGATAAACATAACTCATTGATATTAAATAAATTACAAGATTTTTTAGCCACTCTGCTGCGGATAAAAGAGGCCATAACCGAGAATAATAATCTCGATTAAAGTATAATAGAGAACATGACCAAGAGTGAAAAAGAAATCATTCAAATAGGACAAGAAGTCCTAGATACAGAAGCAAAGGCTGTCGCAACTCTGATTCCGAAACTTAACCAGAATTTTACCAGAGCCGTCGAACTCCTCTCCCGAAAGAAAATCCGGGTCATTGTTACGGGAATGGGAAAATCTGGCTTAATCGGCCGCAAAATTGCCGCCACTTTAACCAGTTGCGGAACTCCCGCCGCTTTTATTCATCCCGCCGAAGCAGGACATGGCGACCTGGGTATGATTCTAAAGGATGACGTCATCATCGCCATCTCCTACAGTGGAGAGACGAGAGAAATCTGTGAACTGTTAGAATTCATCAAAAGAATCGGAATAAAACTCATCAGCATCACTGGGGATAAAAAGTCGAAATTGGCTAAATACAGTGATATTGTCCTGGATGCCAGCGTAGATAAAGAAGCCGGGCTTTGCGGCCTTGTCCCCACAGCCAGTTCAACCGCCGCCCTGGCCTTAGGAGATGCTCTCGCCATAGCCCTGATGGAAAAAAAGGGTTTTGGAGAAAAGGACTTTGCTTTCGTTCATCCTAAGGGCCAAATCGGCAAAAGACTTCTTAAAATCAAAGATTTAATGCATATGGACAGAGAAATCCCAAGAGTCCTAGGGTCGACATCTATAAAAGATGTGCTCGAAGAAATGACCCAGAAAAAATTTGGAGTGACCTGCGTGATCGATGAGAAGGAGAGGCTCATCGGAGTCATAACAGATGGCGACCTGAGAAGAATGCTCATCAAGTATAAAGACGCCCTGCTCAAGAAAACAGCTCAAGACTGCATGACAAAGAATCCCATAACGATTGGACGAGAGGATTTGGCTACCAAAGCACTGAACATCATGGAAAAGAATAAAATCACTTCTTTAGTTATCAAGAACAGGGAAGAAAAAATCGAAGGCATCATCCACCTCCATGATTTATGGCGGACCGAAATGTTCTGATGAAAGACCGAGCACAGAAAATCAGAATGATCATCATGGATGTCGACGGCACTCTTACCGATGGTTCTCTTCTCATCATGCCTGACGGGGAGGAGCTCAAATCTTACAACGTCAAGGATGGAACAGGAATCCTGCTAGCCCGTTTGGCTGGGTTAAAGACGGCCATCATAACGGGCAAAAGGTCGAGATCGCTGGAAAAAAGGGCTGAAAAACTACAAATCGCTGAGGTCCACCAGGGCGTTCTCGATAAGAAAAGAGTTCTTTATGAAATCAAAGAAAAAAACGATTTAAAAGAGGAACAAATCGCTTACATTGGAGACGACTTGGGTGACCTTGAGGTTATCAAGGTTGTAGGCCTGGCTGCAGCTGTGGCTGATGCTCATCCGGAGATAAAAAAACACAGTCATTTCATCTGCAGCAAAGCTGGTGGGAAAGGAGCCGTCCGTGAATTTATCGAATTCATCCTCGATGCTCAGAACAAATGGGACGTGTTATCCAGCAAATTCAAAGAATTAACCAAAAAAACTTTTAAAAATAAACTGTGAAGGTGAACAGGAAAAGGCCACAGGGCAAGAAAGCGAAATCGGAAAAAGATTCACGCATTCTATTGGTTTGAAACAACGCAAGTCAACCCTGCGAAATCTTTTCATTGGAGGAAAAAAGTGGAACTGAAACCTGAAATCTTTAGAGAATATGATATAAGAGGAATTGTGGATAAAGATCTGAATCAAGGGACAGTTGAATTATTAGGGAAGGGAATCGGGACCTATTTTCGGCAAAAGGGAAAAAAAGAAGTCCTCCTGGGAAAAGACTGCCGTCTCAGTTCTCAACCCTATTCTGAAGCTCTCATAAAAGGACTCCATTCAACAGGATGCCAGGTCATAGATCTCGGGATCATACCCACTCCTCTCCTTTACTTCGCTATTTATTATAAAAAAAAAGAAGCTGGAGTTATGATCACCGGCTCGCACAATCCTCCCGAGTATAACGGATTTAAAATCATGGTAGGAGAGGATACCCTCTACGGTGAGGAAATTCAAAAAATATACCAGGTCATCAAGAACAAGAATTTTTTCGAAGAAAAGGAAGATTTGAAAAGCTCCTATGACATAAAACCCGAATATATTGACTATGTCACGAAAAACATCAGGTTCGAAAAAAAACTAAACGTAGTCCTTGATGCCGGAAACGGTACAGCAGGAGTTGTGGCTGCTCCGATTCTAAAAAACCTAGGATGCGAAGTCATAGAGCTCTACTGTGAAATGGACGGCACTTTCCCTAATCACCATCCCGATCCAACCATTCCCGAAGCTCTGGAAGATTTGATCAAGACAGTCATCGAATCCAAAGCTGATGTCGGGGTGGCCTATGATGGAGACGGCGATAGAATCGGGGTCATTGATGATAAGGGGAATATTCTCTGGGGAGACCAGATTATGATTTTTTTCAGCCAAGATATTCTCTCTTCAAACCCAGGAGCCACGATAATTTCAGAGGTTAAGGCCTCTAAAGTCCTTTATGAAGAGATCGAAAAATTGGGAGGACGTCCAATCATGTGGAAAACAGGCCATTCCCTGATGAAGAAAAAAATCAAAGAAGAAAAGGCATTCCTGGCTGGAGAAATGAGTGGACACATCTTCTTTGCTGATCGGTATTTTGGATTTGACGATGCCATATATTCTTCGGCTCGCCTGATAGAATTCCTCTCACGCCGAGAAGAGAAGCTTTCCCAGATGCTTTCCAAACTCCCCCAAACCTTTCATACTCCTGAAATCAGGATTTACGCCTCTGATGAGGTAAAATTCAAGATCGTTGAGGAAGTGAAAAAAGAACTTGCCCGCTCCTATCCCATAATCGATATTGACGGCGTGAGGGCTATCTTTCCCAAGGGATGGGGCTTGGTTCGAGCCTCCAACACCCAGGAAGTCCTAGTCCTCCGTTATGAAGGCGATACGAAAGAAGACTTGGAGGCCATAAAAAGAGAGATCAGTCAAGTCGTGGAAAAGGTTATTCAAAGGCTGGATAATTCTTGAATTTTTTTGAGATTGTTCTTTTAGGAATAATTCAGGGGCTGACGGAATTCTTCCCTGTAAGCAGCTCAGGTCACCTTGTCCTCTTCCAAAACCTCTTCGGCCTTCGCGAGCCTCAACTCCTCGCCGATATCATGCTTCATTTCGGAACTCTGCTCTCCCTTCTCGTTTTTCTCCGCAGAGAACTGGTTGAGCTCGCTCAGAGCTTAGGACATTTCTGCTTAAACCCCAAAAAAAATATTAGCGACCCTAAGATAAGGCTGCTTTTCTTCCTTTTCCTAGCCTCTCTACCCATCGCTTTCATTGGCTATTTTTTCTACGATTTTATTGAATCTCTTTTCGGCTCCCTGCGAGCCGTTGGATTGGCTTTGCTTCTCACCGGAGGTTTTCTTCTTCTGACCAAGTTTGCTCGAGAAAAGGAAAAGAACAATATCTTTCATCCCCTCTTCATAGGCATTTTGCAGGGGTTGGCTCTGGTTCCTGGCTTCTCTCGCTCTGGATTCACTATCGGAGGAGCTCTTCTCCTTGGCTGGAGAAGAAAACAGGCTGCTCAATTTTCCTTCCTGCTCTCTATACCTGCCATTCTAGGCGCAACTCTTTATCAACTTAGAAACATTGGATTCAACTCCCAACCCTGGCCCCTGCTTCTCACCGGAGTCATTGTGGCTGCTGTCTTTGGCTTCATCGCTCTAACCTTTTTAGTTAGGTTGATCATGAAGGGCAAATTTTCTTCTTTCTCCTATTACTGCTTTTTTGTTGGATTGGTCGCTCTTCTATCATCTTTTCTTTAAAATGTATAAGCGAGGTTAAAATGGAAATACGAGCCGTCATCATGGCTGGTGGCATAGGTACCCGTTTCTGGCCTTTGAGTCGAAAGAAAATCCCCAAGCAATTCCTTCCCATTGTCAGTGAAAAAACCATGATAGAAGAGACTGTGCTCCGTCTTCTGCCCCTCCTCTCTCCTGATAAAATCTACACTGTTGCCAATCTTGAGCAGACTCAAACCATAAGGAAACTCCTCTCTAGACTTCCAGTAGAAAACTTGTTTGTGGAACCTCGAGGAAAAAACACGGCCCCTTCCCTGATGCTGGCCACTGCCAAGATTTTTCTTCAAAATCCTGAAGCTGTGGTGGCCGCTTTGCCTGCAGACCATCTCATAAAAGACCCAGCCCGCTTCCTTAAAAAATTAGAGGCTGGTGCTTCCCTGGCCACAGAAGGCTTTCTCATTACTTTCGGTATCCCCCCAACCTATCCCGCAACAGGATACGGATACATTCATTTCTCAAAAGATAGTCCCTGTCGAATTCAGGAGGAATCCTTCTATACTGTGAAGGAATTCAGGGAAAAACCAGGGTATGAGCAGGCCAAACAGTTCCTGGAGGCGGGAAATTATTACTGGAATTCTGGGATGTTTTTCTGGGTGGCCAGAGTTTTCGCCCAGAAACTCAGCCTGTATGCTCCTTCCATGATTCCTTACTGGGAAAGAATGCTCAATGCCTTAAAAAAAGAAAAGGACGAGGAGATAAAATCTATTTTCGAAGAAATGCCCGCCATATCCATCGATTACGCCCTGATGGAAAAAGTAAAAGAAGGAGTGCTGGTCTGTCCGGGAGATTTTGGCTGGTCAGATGTGGGATCTTGGTCCTCCCTCAGAGACATCTGGCCCAAGGACAAAAACGGAAATGCCATGAAAGGAGAAAGCCTCATCTTCAATTCTCGGAACTGCCTCTCGTACTCTCCCCACAAACTGACTGCCTTCATCGGGGTCGAAAACATCATTGTTGTGGATACCGGAGATGCTCTCCTTGTCTGTCATAAAGATCAGGACCAGAGAGTCAAAGAGATTGTCGATTCAATCAAAAAAAAGGGGAAAAAAGAATACCTATAGCCTGAAAACCCTGCTTTTCCATCCAGAGATATAATTCGACAGGTGAAATGAGTGGCTTAAGACTATCGGAATGACTACTGCTGAAAGTAAAGGAAAGCTCCAGGTGCGGAATCGAGCAGATAAGGCTGACGTTTATTTAGCTCGCTATTTTCTTGACTTCATCGACTATCTCAGGACTGGCGATCATTATCAGGATATCGCCTTCTTGAATCTCTGTCTCTTCGGTGAGTTTAAAATTATATTTTCCAGTTTCACAATCCTTAATGGCCACCAGCAAGGCACCCGCCTTTTTCCCAATCCTAGCCTCACCCAAAGTCTTTCTGGCTAAAGAAGATCCCTTGGGCACAGAAACCTCTTCAAAACGAATGACTTTCTCTTTCTCTCTGAGCATCATATCAAGAAAAGAGACGACGGCCGGACGAATCATCTCTGAGACCATCCGCATTCCACCGATATGGGTCGGAGAAACAACAGCATCGGCACCCGCCTTCCTCATTTTCTGGTGAGATTTGATATCAATCCCTTTGGTCACGATTCTAATTTTCGGATTGAGACTCCGAGCCGTTATGGTCACAAAGAGGTTTTCTTCATCTGTAGGAAGAGAAAGAAGTATTCCCTTGGCCTTATCAACATTCGCTGATAAAAGAACATCATCTTCAGTCGGATCGCCCTGAATATAAAGAAGGTTGTCGAATGAAGAAAGCAGCTTATCAATCCTCTCTTTCGAGGTTTCAATCACCATAAATTTTTTTCTCGTCTGAATAAGCTCTTTAATAATTGTCTGTGCCGTTTCATCAACACCACAGACGATATAATGGTCTTTAAGTCTGGATATTCCTTTTTCCATTTTCTTTCTCCATATGATGTTCTTCAGTTCTCCCTCGACGATAAAAGCTGTTATAGAGGAAATGGCGAAGGCAATGGTCCCTAAACAAACTATGATGAAAATGAGGGCAAAGATGCGAGCGGCTGGATTGGTGCTCATGTCGAGAGCCTCCTCATAACCCACTGTGGAAAGGGTTATCACTGTCATATATAGACTGTCGAGCAGGGTCCATTCCTTCCCACCAAACAGCTTAAAACCGATTGTTCCGCATACAAAAACCAAGAAAACAACTAAAAGGGAAATAATAATTCTCTTTTTACTGTACATATTCAAGCATCATCCAACGCTTTTATCTATTTTTTCAAACGAAGAATCAGTCTTTTCAACCGCTGGAGTACAGAACTCTTGCTGCAGCTTTCTTCCATGTCTTTCTTGGAAAGCACCTTTATCCTCTTTAAAAATGCCCTGTTTTTGCGGTTCCGGGCGCTAACGATTTCAGCCATAACCTCTGCCAGCTTCGGATTCTCTTCCAGCAGAAGAGCAAAATCTTCAGCTTCGATCTTCAACAATTCTGATTCTTCCTCCACAACACAGGTTGCTGTTCGTGGCATTCCTGTGAAAAGAGACATCTCTCCAAAGATGCCTCCTGCTTCAACCTTAAATTCAGAAGTATATCTTTTTCCCTTCTCTTCCAAAATCATAGTTCCTTTCACCTTTCCCGAAGCCACAACATAACAGCTTTCTCCCTGATCACCCTGCTTAAAAAGAATCTCCCCAGGAGCAAATCGCTGTCTGCTAACCACTGAAGCTAGCTTTTGTATTTCCTCCTCAGGGACAAGAAGTTCGCCGGCCTTCTCTCCCTCTTGATGCCGAAGAAACGAGGAATTGACCAGCTCGCGGAATTTTCGTTCCTCTTCCTCTTTGAGAATTTCTAAGGCTTTCTCTTTTTCCACTGCCTTGAGCACATCGGCTAATTTGCCGCTTAAAGGAACAGGAATCTCTATGTTTCTTCTCTTGAACTTGTACCAGATCAACCGCCCGACTTTCCCAGTTATAATATACTTCTGCCTGAAATCCGTTATCCAGAATTTCAATACATAGGAAATCCCGAAATCATCAAACTCTGTAATATAGGCCTCAGGACGAGGATTTCTTGTCACTTCAGGGACGTCTAAAGCAGCCTCGCGTAACGCCTCTAATACTAAGGAGGGAGGCGCCTCATAGCTGACTTTAACAGGGATGATTAAGGCTGTTTTTTTATCGGGATGAGAGTAATTTACTAAAGTCTCGGTAGCCACCACATTATTCGGAAGGACGATAATATTGGAAAAAAGGTCAACGATTCTCGTCTCCCTCCAGTTTGTATCCAGCACTTCACCCTCATTCGAACCAACCTGAATCCAATCCCCTTTACTGAAAGACCGGATGAGGTGAAGAGACATACCAGAGAGGACATTGCTGAGGACTCCTTGGAAAGCTAAGCCCAAGATCATGGTGAGAAGAGCCGATGTAGCCAGAAATGGAGTGATGTTGATTCCCAAAATTCCTCTGAGGATTGCAAATAAAACCGCCAAATACAAAACAAGGAGGATGAAATTGTGAAGCACTTTGGGTAAGGGAAGAGGAAGCTGACGCCGCAGGTGCCAGGTGAGAAAAAGAGCATCGACCAGACGGATGAAAAAAAGAACCAATAAAAATATGAGGGTGGCATCAACATACTGATAAAACCTTTGGCTGAGAGGCAGAGCTCCGCGCGGTGGTATAAGCTTTAGCAGCAGCACGACCAAGATTAAAACAGTGGGCAAGACCAAACGAGAAAGTAAAGAGCCGGCTATTTTGCCCTGGGAAATCAGAAACTTCATTATGATTGACCGAAAGATAAAATACAGGGCGCTCGAGACCACTAAAACAAGGAGAATAAACAAAATCTCCATATAAGGACTGTACAAGAAATTTGGACTGCTCATAAAGGTACCTCTTTTATTTTGGCATCCATTCTATCCCAACTCGAAAATTTTCTTCAAGTCTTCTCTAGCTGCTGCTGAGTTGGCAAATTCCTGCTGGGCAGCAGAGACGATTCTATCAATCTGAATGTCAGAATGGTTAGGATTGAAATGGGAAATGCATAGTTCTTTGACCCGGGCTTCCCTTGCAATTTTTGTTCCTTCGTGCCAGGTGCTGTGGCCCCAGCCCTGCCTCCCCGATTCGTATTCTTCGGGAGTAAAGGTGGCATCGTAAATGAAAAGGTCTGAACTAGAGGCAAAAGCAACCAGTTTCTCGTCAATCCCCTTATCAGGATGTTCAGTATCTGTGGCAAAAACAATGGATTTGTCTCCCTCCCGAAGACAATAAGAAACACAGCCCTGCGGATGGTTTAATGAAATATGAGCGATTTGAATCCCTCCAATAGTGAAATCCTCCTCAGGTATTTTTTTAAATGCTTTTTTGGCTGGAGTCTCTGAGAACTCGCACGGAAAGTAACGCCCTGACATCAGTCCGCTCAAATACCTTTCGGTCTCCTCAGAAAATTCAGAGGCATAGATTGTTATGGATGATCGAGGGGAGTAGAGCGGAGCAAAATAAGGAAGCCCCATGATATGGTCAAGATGGAAATGAGTGAACAGCAGGTTAATGTATAAAGCTTTGCCTCTACTCTCATCCATGAGCTTGTCGCCTAGCTTCTTTATCCCTGTTCCGGCGTCTATGATGATCGTTTGCCCTTTGGCTGAAACCACCGAAGCGCAAGGAGTATGTCCTCCGTATTTATTCACCGATTGGCCAGATACGGGAAACGTTCCCCTCACACCCCAAAATGTCAGCTCCATCTTGAATGATTCCTTTATTTCGATTTCAAACCATAAACTCCATCCCAATCCTCAGGGGGAGGCGATTGACAGAATCTCTGGCACCGCTCAATGTATATCTGAGCAACTCTATCATCTTTCAGTTTTTGAAACAAGTCGCATGCCTGAACCCAATCCCGGTTTTTATAAGCATCCAGAGCTCGATGAAAGTGCGAGATTCTCTCTAATTCAGGAGCTGAAACCAACTCTTTTTCCCTGAAAACTTCGTACACCCGAATGGGTTTCTGCTTGCCGAGAACTCTGATGGTATCCACTTCCCGGGCAAGAATATGCTCCTTTACCATTTCATGAGTGCTTTCTCCCACGAGTATGGGAACACTGTACTGTTTACACGCTCCCTCTAACCTAGAAGCTATGTTTACAGTATCCCCGATAGCTGTATAATCAAAGCGGCTGCTGGACCCCATGTTCCCCACCACCGCAGGTCCAGAATTAATCCCAATCCGCATAAAAAGGTCTTGACCGAAACGAGATTGAAATCTTGCCCTAAGCTCAGCCAGCCGTCCCTGGCATCTCAAAGCGGCCCGACAGGCTCTCAAGGCATGGTCAGCCTGATCTAAAGGAGCATTCCAGAAGGCGATAATGGCGTCTCCTTCGTATTTATCCAGAGTGCCTTGAGAGGAGAGAATAATATCCGTCATCTCGGAAAGATAAGAATTCAAAAGATTCACCAGTTCTTCAGGGGAAAGGACCTCTGATAGAGCAGTAAATCCCGCAATATCTGAGAAAAAGGAAGAGATTTCTCTCTTTTCTCCTCCTAAGCGAAGAAGCTCGGGATTCTTTAGGATTTGATCAATGACATGGGAGCTGAGGTAAAAACGAAAAACGTTCTTGATAAACCGGCGCTGCCTTCCTTCAACACTAAAGTTTAAAAGCGAGGCCCCGGCAAAGCTTATCAAAACTGCAAACTCCGGGGCGACATGTTCAAGCCAATGACTTGAGAAAAAGGCAAGGAATGAGGCTGCAAAAGGAAGAGCCAGGCAAAAGATGGAAAAAAGGATGATTTTCCAAAGGCCTTGAAAATAGGAGACTCCAATGCCTGTAAGCAAGGAGAAAACAACCAAAAATAACAGAGAAAGTCCTTTTTTAGGGGGAGATATGAGGTCTCCTTCGGTAAGGTTATCGATGACTGTGGCCAGAACCTCTGCTCCAGGGCAGACTGAACTCAAAGGAGTGGACCGCAGGTCTAAAAGCCCTGGAGCGCTGGCGCCTACGAGAACTATTTTTTCCTTAAACTTGTCTGGAGAAATTTGAGGAGATTTCCCTTCTTCTATAAGAGCCCAGGAATTAATGATGGCGGCGATAGAATAGCTCGGATAGGTCCCGGTGGAACCATGATACCCGATAATCATCTGCCCCGAATTATCAAGGGGGATTTTTCGTCCCTTGAAGTAAACATCTTTCTTGCCCTCAAGCTTGGCTTTTTCATTCTCGAGAAATTCACCAACCGCTAAGGGAAGAGAGGGAATAAGAAAATTTCGATAAGAAAAAAGGAGGGGAAATCGGCGATAAATCCCATCATCATCAGGAGAAAACTGGACATTCCCAACTCCTCTGGCTGATTGAAGGAAATTCTCCAACGGAAGTGTTGCTGATTTGGCTGGAAAAACCGCTTTGTTTTGATTGGGCTTTATTCTTGAAAAGAAACGATCAAACGCCCGAAAGGAAGCTTCCTCAAACTCACTTTCCTCCTGGCTTAAAAAAAGGGTTAAAAAAACATTCCCTGCTCTGTCCATGGCTTTGGAGAAATTTTCATCGTCCTCCACTCCGTAGACAGAGCCTTCCGTCAAAATCAAATCAAAGACACAGGCCTTCGCTCCTCCTGCTTTACAGTATTGAAGGACAGCAGAATACATCTGACGCGGCCACGGCCAGGAAAGACCCTGGTGTTCTTCATACAAATCCAGGCTGTATTGGTCAATCAAAAAGAGAACGATATCTTTATTGACTCTGGATGAATCAGCAAATAGGCGGAGCCTCAAATCCCAGGATTTCCACTCCAGAGAAGTCAGAAGCCTAAAATTCTGTAAGATAAACACCAAGAGGAAAGCAATGCATCCGACCACAGCGCCCCTTATTCCTCTTTTTCTCAAAAAGGATTCAATCCGTCGAGTCCTTCTGTTCATCATTTCTTCAATACTTTTCGACTCACCCTGGTCCGCTGAGTCTATTTATTTGCTATTAGCCTTAAGACACTTATTTCAAGGACTTTATACTCCTTTTGTACCTCTGGGTCCGCACAGATTCTGGAGGAGGAATACTCTTTAAAGAAACAATCTCCTTACTTACTCTCTCTATTCTATCCTCGGCGCTGGGATGAGTTTTAAACCATCCTTTCCCAGACACCTTGGACGCGTCATCAACCATGGTCTGGAGAAAGTCTGCTAAGCCTCCTGGATTGTAACCTGTATTGACGGCAAATCTCACTCCCAGCTTGTCGGCTTCGTACTCATATTTGCGGTCATAGCCTCTTTCAATGAGCTTCTCGACAATGTCGCCTAAGACATCCTCAAAAATTTCGGTCAGCTGGGCCAATTCCTCCGGGCCATACCTCTGGAGAGCCTCCTCTCCGAGGATTTTAAAAGCATCGATCAAGCGGGATTTCTTTATGGACTTCAGGCCGTGTTTGGCACTAACATGCCCGACCTCATGGGCCAGGATACAGGCTAGCATCTCTTCATCTTTGCATCTCCTTAGTAAACCTTTAGTGATAAAAATAAAGCCCCCGGGAGCAGCAAGAGCATTGATCTCTTCTGTATCCAGGATCAAAAAATGATACCCGGCATAGGTCTCGGGCCGGTCGCTGTAAAAGACCACGCCATTTCCTACGTAGTTGATATATTGATTGAGCGCCGTATTATTATAGACAGGATATCGAGAGAGAATGAGGGCTGCCACTGCTCGACCGATATAATATTCTTCCTCTTCATTAATATCGGCAAAGGTTTTCCGAACAACCTTGCTCGTCTTGGTGATGGCATCCCGATCCCTCGCTGAGATTGTTCCCGTATCTCCTAGAACACCGGCTCCCTTTTCGATAACAGCACAGCTTCCGAGAAAACACACCATGATGATGACCAAAGCACTTAAACTTAACTCTGCTTTTCTCATTTTGCCCTCCTGAACTCTCCCAACTTGCCTTTTTGAAGAAAAATCTTCATCTGGGAGGAGGGAATTTTTATCTTAAGCATCTTATCGACCCAGGCGAAGCTGACTCCTGGATGACTGGCTCTGTAGCTTTTCTCCACTTGTTCGTTAAAACCTTTTGCTGCCAGGGCTACTTCGCTTGCCGAGGCTTCGTATTTTAAGGGCTGGGCAAGCCCTGTAAGACTGAATTTTCTCTCGGCGACTGAACTGGTGTGAATCCAACCGACTAAGCCCTTTGGGGTTTTGACTTGAATCCAGCCGTTCTGGGCACTAATCTGTTCGACACTTTCGCCTGCTTTGAGAACAGTCAGAGTTTGAGCGTAAAACTTTGGTTCTTTTCTGAGATGTGTCGTTTGGATCCTCACTATGAAGACCTTGGCAAGAAGTATAGTCACCAGAATGAGTGTTCCGAAAGCCTGAAGGCTAAGACCGAGAAATAATGGCTTTTTCATTCGTTAACTCCTTAATAAATTTGACTTTAAAGACTCCACAGGATCGAGGAATGAGGCGTTGACAACCTTACACTTGGCAAGTTAACTACGATAGAGTCTCCTAAAGCTCTTTTCTCTCCTCATGGCCTTTTTTCTATTGTCTCTTAATATAAAATATACTTTTCCTCTTTTCAATTTAGATTTTTCCTTTGCTAAATATTACGGCCGAGAAAAAATGAGGGAACTCTACCGAAAAAGCCGCGCGAAAACAATGAAATATTATAAGGAGAATCGCGCGGGTTACAGGCTCGAAGACAGAGCCTTGGCCGATGCCTCCTGGGTCATCTCCCGGCTGGGAGGACTGAACAGCGGCACGCGCTCCTGGAAAGAAATGGAGCCCCGGGCTTTTACAATCGCTACCATTATTTTTGCAGTAAGTTTTCTCGTTGGGGCATTGATTTGGCTAAAAGGCTACTTTAAATCAAGGAAGAGTCAGCTAGGTGGAAAAGCCTGAATATTTTTTCTTTCTGTCCTACCGGTCCGTTTTCTATTATTTTAAAATCCGGCGTATTCATACAGGTCCAGCTTGGAATTTTCCCTAAAGGAAAATGTGTATCTGAATTATGGTTTTTTCTAGGCTACTCCATCGGTCGTGGTGGTGGGGGAATTGCTATATCAATAACATTCACCGGGCCTAAGGAAGAAAGAGGCTTGTCAAAATCCTCCTTTTTACCGACCACCAGGATCTGAACTTTCTCCGGGCGGAGGTATTTTTTGGCCACCTTAATGACATCGGCCTTGGTGACCTTCTCCACTCCTGCTTTGACCCTATCCATGAAATCGAGAGGATAGCCATAATACGCATAGGTCATCAGGCGCCGGACAATTTTTTCCTTGCTGTCAAAGTTGAAAACAAATGAATTCAGGTACTCATCCTTAGCCCGGGCCAGCTCCTCATCAGTCACTTCCTCTTCAGTGATCCGCTTCATCTCCCCGAGCATCAGCTCTATGGCGTAGACAGTAGACTCAGATTTTGTTTGAGCTCCATTCCAAAAGACTCCTGGATATTGGTAAAAAGCACCATAGAAGCCCCAAACTGCATAGGCAAGCCCTTCGTCTGTCCTGATTTTTTTAAACATCCGGTCGTAAGAGAGAATGCTGTTCATCACATTCAAGGCTGGATAATCAGGATTGCTCATCAAGCCCCCGATGTGCCCTATCATGATGTTGGACTGGTTGACATCAGGCTTGTTGATGAGATTGACAGTGTATTTGTACTCGTACTTAACAAGAGGGAGCGGTGGAACGCTGATCTTGGCTGATTTCCATTTTCCCAGGGTATTTCTTAGCTTGGTGACCATGGCTTTAGCGTTGAAATCTCCCCATACAGCCATGGTGGTATTGTTAGGATAGAAATATCTTTTGTAAAAATCGAGGATGTCCTCTCTTGTTACGGCTCCTGTGTCGGTGTACTCTGGATGGTGAGCATAGGGACTTTCTTTTCCGTAAATCAATTTTCGAAACTCTCGATTGGCAATCTGCATTATTTCATCATTCCGCCGGGAAATGATTGAATTCTGCTGTATTTTGGCCAGTTCGATTTTATCCTCTGCAAAAGCTGGGCTCATCAAAATGTCTGTCAGAATCTTTAAGGCTTTATCGATGTCTTCCTTCAGAACAGAGACTGTAAGATAGCTGTAATCTCGATCCATATGGGTTTCAATAGTAGCGGCCATGGTCTCCAGTTCTTTATCGATCTCATCTCCAGTCTGGAAGGCTGTGCCTCCAGTGCGCAGAACCTGGGCCGTAATGGTTCCTAAGCCAATCTTTGTGGACGGTTCATAAACAGAACCCGTCTTTACCATGGCCCTGAGGTCTATGGTGGGATACTCATGATCCTCGACCAAGAAAAGCTTCAGACCATTTTTCAATTCAACTGTCTCTGCTTTTGGCATTTTAATCGGGTTCAAAGGCCCAAAAACAAATTTATCCCTAGGACCCTTTTGAGCAAAAACAGAACCCACGCACAAAAGGATAAAAAGAAAGAAAACCGTGATATTGAGTATTTTCTGTTTTTTCATTGTCCTTTCCTTTGGCTTATTTTTCAGGAACAACCTCGCCGATTGTCCTGTGTTTCTTGATCAAATAGGTATTGGCAACCCGCTTAACATCCTCTTCTGTGATAGCTCTAATTTCCTGAACCTGGTCAAAGGTCAACATCCATTCTCCAAGCACAACATCGGCATAAGTCAGCAGGGCAGCCATGCGGGCATTGGATTTCATCTGATCCAGGATGTCTTTTTCAGCATTTCTCTTGAATTTGGTCAAATCTTCTGGAGTTACAGACTCTTCTTTTATTTTTCCGATTTCCTCATCGATGAGTTCAAGACACTCCTTCGATGTGTGATTCTGAGCAGGAACAGCTAAGAAAGCAATGAGATTGGGGAACTTGTTGCCCGGGAATCCGTTTAAGCACTCGACGTGGATAGCCACCTTTTTCTCTTTCACTAAAACCTGGTAAAGCCTTGAAGAGCGCCCCTGACCAATGATATTGGCTAGAGCCTCCAGGGCCGCATCGTCTTCATGTCGGGCGGCTGGACGGTGATAGCCGACGATGATGATGGGTTGGGATATGGCTTCGACAGTGACTCGCCTCTCTCCCCACTGTTCAGGTTCTTTTGTCCTGATAGGCTCTGGTTTGGGTTCACTCGGGATCCGTTCGAAATACAATTCAGCCATTCTAAAGACTTCTTCGGCCTTGACATCACCCACAATCCCGACTGTCAAATTGCTGGGACCATAGTATTTTCTGAAGTACTCCTCCACATCTTGACGGGTAATGTTCCGCAAATCCGACATGTGACCGATCACATGATGATGATAGGGATGGGCCTTGAAGACCGTTGCCACAAAATCTTCGACAAGTCTTCCTATGGGCCGTGTTTCTAATCCAAGTCTTCTTTCCTCCATAACCACATCCCTCTCTTTGAAAAATTCGCGAAAAACAGGATTGAGGAAGCGGTCTGAGGTCATGGACATCCAGAATTCCAACTTATTCGAAGGGAGGCTGTCGATGTACTGGGTGGCATCAAAGCTGGTGTAAGCATTGAGTTGTCGGTCACCCTCTTTACTCATCATATCCACAAATTCATCGGTGACCACATATTCTTTAGCCTTCAAGCGCAAAGTCTCAAATTGCTCCTCCATCTCTTTAATCTTCTCCGCATCGGCCTTGACCTTGGCTTTCTCTTTCTTGATCTCATCATAGAGAGCATCTAACTCATTGAGAACTTTAATTTCTGCCTCGTAGTCTGTCGTACCCACAATCTTGGAGCCTTTGAAAGCCATGTGTTCCAGCAGGTGAGAAATACCGGTTATCCCGTAGGACTCATTGGCACTTCCCACATCCGCATAAACATGAAAAGAAACAACCGGAGCATCATGGCGTTCGAGAACGATGAATTTCATCCCGTTTTTGAGAGTGTGGACCTTGACCTGGTTTTTTACAGCCTCGAAAGTCTGAGCTAATGAGAAACAGGTGAAGACAGCGATGAAAGCCAGGGAAAGAATGAGTTTAAGATAAAATCCTCTCTTTCTGTGCATACTCTTATCCTCCTTGTAAATTTTTTACGTCTGAAGTCATTATATTAGTCGAAAAATGACATTTATTGCTGTTTATTCCAGACGTCTTTCCTATCATTTGTGAATATTTAAATAATATATTTTAATACCACTTCCTATTTATAGCAAACAAAATTTCCCCGCTGTAAGCATCTTTTTTTCCGTGATAGTTAACGCCTTTAGGAATGGTTGAAACGAAATGGGGACGGTTCTATTTTTTTATTCTCACGCATAGCGTATATTCTCATGCTACTTGGCTTTTTATTTCAAAAAATTGAACCGTCCCCAATCTGAACGGAAAAAAGATGTTTCATTCCCCGCTCTATTCTTTCGTTCTTTTTAATCCCAGTTCTTCAAGCTGCTTGGCCCCGACTCCTGCTGGAGCTCCGGTCAGCAGACATAGAGCGCTGGTGGTCTTGGGGAAAGGAATGACGTCGCGGATAGACTCTTCGCCGGCCAGAATCATGACTATCCGGTCAAACCCAAAGGCAATCCCGCCATGGGGAGGAGCTCCGTACAACAGAGCTTCCAGGAAAAAACCGAATTTTTCCTCAACCTCTTCCTGGCTCAGGCCGAGGATTTTGAATATCCTGTTTTGCAAATCGACCTCATTGATTCGCTGCGAGCCGCCTCCAATCTCAACCCCGTTCAAAATGAGGTCATAAGCTTTGGCCCTAACTTTGAGGGGCTCCTTTTCAAGAAATGAAAGGTCATCCTCATGCGGTGAAGTGAACGGATGATGCACCGAGAGGAGACGGTCTTCCTCTTGGCTCCATTCAAAAAGCGGAAAATCAGTCACCCAGGCGAACTGATAGGAATCACGATCTGCCAGTTTTTGTTGGAGCAGCTGTCTTCCTATTTCTCCCAGAACTCTCAAGGCGACTTCCTTTTTGTCGGCGGCCAGCAGGGCCAATCCTTTTTCTCTTCCTCCGAGCTTTTCCCAAATTGAGCTCAAATTGTCCTCGGGAATTTTCAAGGGAGATTTCAGCTCGCCGAGCTTTTTTATCCAGATTATGCCTTTTCCTCCGAGGCTCTTTGCTTTCTGGTCAAGCTCAGCAAGCTGGCTCCGAGAGAGTTCCTCGCCAAACTCCAGGAGCAATCCTTTCAAAACACCTCCCGACGACACAGCTTTCCTTATAATCTCTGAATCTAGGCTCGAAGCGATATCCGTCAGGTCTTTAATTTCCATCTTGAGCCGGAGGTCAGGTTTATCGGTCCCGTATTTCTCCATGCTTTCTTCATAGGTCAACCGGGGAAAAGGGACATTAACCTTGGCCTCAATCAATTCGAAAACAGAAACCATCATCTCTTCCATAATCTGGAAGAGTTCCTCTCTATCAGCAAAGCTCATCTCCACGTCAATCTGGGTGAACTCGGGCTGGCGGTCAGCTCTCAAGTCCTCATCCCGAAAACAGCGGACAATCTGAAAATAGCGGTCAAAGCCCGCAATCATCATGAGCTGTTTAAAAAGCTGAGGCGATTGAGGCAGAGCATAGAAGCGCCCTTTGTACATCCGGCTGGGTACAAGATAATCTCTAGCTCCTTCGGGAGTCGATTTAGTCAGGAATGGTGTTTCTATCTCCAGGAACCCCTTGCTGCTTAGAAAATTGCGAACACCAAGAGCAGCTTGGTGGCGGAGCTTCATATTGCGCTGCATCGAGGAGCGTCTTAAATCCAGATACCTGTATTTGAAGCGGAGTTCTTCGGATGCTTGAGGAGGATCGACTATCACGAACGGAGGGACCTTGGAAGGGCTTGTGATTCTCAGCTCTTCACCTTCGACTTCAACCTCACCAGTGGGAAGCTGGGGATTCACATCTTTTTCTCCTCTCTTCTTGACAACACCTTTTATCCCGACGACGCTTTCCAACTTGATTCTTTTGGCCTCCTCAAGAAGCTCTCTGTCACCAGAGGTAAAGACGACCTGAACCAGACCTTCTCTATCTCTGAGGTCTATGAAGACCAAGTTGCCGATGTCTCTTAGCTTTTGAATCCAGCCGAAAAGAGTTACTTGTTGGTCGACATGTTCGAGGCGAAGCTCTCCACAATAGGACGTTCGCTGCCAATCCCCTGACGCCTTAACTTCGTCTTTTTTCATTGTCTCTTATTTTTATTTATCTATTGATAAAAGCAGGGCTACCTTCTTATATATTTGAGGATATCATCTCGAGTTATGCTGTATTGGTCACCGGTTTCCATGTCTTTCAGCTTAAACACTCCGGACTTCAATTCCTCCTCACCAATCATCACCGCCCACCGCGCTCTGAGTTTATTGGCTCGACTCAAATGGCTTTTCAAGCCTCTATCTTTGTACTCGATAAGACACTCTATGCCTTTTCTCCTGAGAAACCGAGCCAGCCCCATCCCTTCTTTCTTGGCCTCCTCTCCTAAGTAGGCCAGATAGAGGAACTTTTCCTTTCCTGCATTGAAGGGGACCAAAGAAATCAGCCTTTCCATGCCCACCGCAAAGCCGATTCCGCACAGCTTCGGTCCTCCAAACTCTTCGATCATATAATCGTATCTTCCACCACCGATAATGGCGTTCTGAGCGCCCAGCTTGGGGGAAACGAGCTCAAACGCGGTCTTGGTGTAATAATCCAAACCTCTGACTAAGCGCGGCTCGACTTTATATCCTATTCTATAGAGGTCAAGGTAGGAGCGAAATTGACGAAAATGCACGTCACATTCCTCGCAGAGATAGTCGATCAGCACAGGAAAAGTGCTGGAGATTTCCTGGCAGGATTCATTCTTGCAGTCAAAAATTCTTAGAGGATTGGTCCCTGTCTTGCGCTGGCAGTCTGGGCACAAAGTTGCGATGGCTTCTTGAGCCTTGGCTCTTAAATCCTTGAGATAGGAAGGCCGGCATTTCTTGCACCCGATGGAATTTACCAAGGTCTCTATCCCCATAACTTTCAATTCTTCGACTAGGGTATGAGCCATCTCCACGATTTCGGCATCAACGGCCGGGTCTTTCTCCCCAAAAACCTCAATGTCCATCTGATGAAACTGGCGGAAACGTCCCTTTTGCGGCTTGTCATAACGAAACATAGGACCAAGGTAATAAAACCTCAATGGCTCAGGCTGAAGATAAAGCCGATTTTCGATGATGGAACGGACGATAGAAGGGGTGTATTCGGGGCGTAGAGTTAAGGAACGGCCGCCTTTGTCGGTGAAAGTATACATCTCTTTGGTCACGACATCTGAAGTCACTCCTGTTCCTCGTTCAAAAAGCTCAGTGGCTTCAAAGACAGGAGTCCGGATTTCTCTATACCCGTAGAGCTCAAAAACCCTCTTGGCTACATTCTCGACATGCTGCCATTTTCTTGCTTCCTGAGGAAGGATATCCTTTGTTCCCTTGATGGCAGAAATTCGTTTTTTCTCCTGGGCTTTCATTTCTCTATAAAGGCTCCAATCTTTCTGAATTTCATGTATCTTTCTTCCAATCTATCTTCTGGAGATTTCTCCTCCAGCTTTTTTAAAGAGAGACTCAGCTGCCGGTCAACATTCTTGAATGTCTGCTCATAGTCCAGGTGCGCACCTCCTGGAGGCTCAGGAATAATCTTGTCGATAACTCCCAATTCGACTAAATCTTGAGCTGTAATTTTCAGCTTCTTCGCGGCTGTGGATGTGGCCTGCTGGTCTTTCCAGAGTATGGCAGCACACCCTTCGGGGGAGATGACAGAATAGAAAGAGTACTCAAGCATCAAGAGTCTATCGCCTACCCCGATAGCCAAAGCACCTCCACTGCCGCCTTCACCGATGACAATGTTGATGATGGGAATTTTTAGTTTGGAAATCTCCTTTAAATTAAAGGCAATGGCTTCCGCCTGACCCCGTTCTTCGGCTCTGATTCCTGGAAAAGCTCCTGGAGTGTCAATCAGCGTTACCACCGGAAAACCAAATTTCTCGGCCAGCCTCATGATTCTAAGAGCTTTACGGTAACCTTCAGGATTGGGCTGCCCAAAATTACGGGCAATCCTTTCCCTAGTGGTTCTTCCCTTCTGATGACCGATAAAAGCTGTTGTGCGGCCTTTGTAAAAACCAAGTCCGGCAATGATAGCCGGGTCATCTCCTGCGCGGCGGTCACCGTGGAGTTCAATAAAATCTTCCGCAAGATAATCAATGTAATCTAAAGTGTAGGGTCTCTTAGGATGGCGGGCTATCTGGACGATATGCAAGGCTGTTAACAGGGGCTTGATTTTGGTCCATTCTTTTTTTATCTCCTTGCGGAGCGCAGCGATTTTTTCTATTCTTCGAGGCTCCTCGCTGGCTTCAAGTTCGTCTATTTGATCTTTAAGCCGGACAATATCCTTTTCGAGTTGATAGAAATCCTTTTCTTTGTTCATGGCCATGAGGCATTAAGAAACTCAATATACCCGTCTATTCTATAGAGTTGGCTAAATCAATGTCAAGGGAAGAAGTCGAGTTTAATATGGAGCGGATTCAAGCTAACTTATTGATATTAAAGATATTAAGACTGGCTTTATCTTAGCCTGGCCTTCTCATTTCTCGACAAGAAATAGAATATTATTTCTTAGAAGTTTTGATATGATCCGCAGGCAGAGGCTCTATTTGTTTATACGAGGGGAAATAGTGTTGCAACTGATTTATACAGCTCTCATCTTGGCAAACGGGTACTTTACATACTGTCTGTTTGACTGATTCATCCCTCAACGGCTTGAATTCTGGGCAACCCGCAATCTCTGGGAGGGAATAACAATAGATCTCAGGTTTCCCTCTTCATCTGTTTCAATCTCGATTTCTCTTCCGCCCAGCTGCATGATAAGACAACAAGGGTAATCTTCCTTTGTCTCAAGAGTGAAAGGCAGCTCTAATTGAGGGATGATATAAGCGGAAAGTTCAATGCTCTCTTCAAGGCTGCACTGGAATCTCTTAGTCAGAACAAGGTAGGGAGAAAAAATAGCGTTGGGCAACAGAAAAGCATCCCTTTTAATTTTAGCCTCAGACTCTCTTTCCCGTCCTGAAACTCGAATGATATTCTTCACATCGCCTTCTGAAAGGGAACTTGTAATTTCCTGACCCACTCCTCTTACAGAACCTTTGAAATAATATTTCCAGGGAATGAAACTCTTATCAAGGTGGAGCACAAGCTGGGAGATTTCCAAAGGGACGGGCTTGGTCATCTGGCCCGAAGCTTCGAGGGTATAACCCAACTCATCCGGCCGCCAAGAAAACTCTTCAAAGCCAACTTTCTCTTCTCTAAAATAAATATAAAGGACTCCTTCCTCCACCTTCTCCTGAGAAGAGGCTGAAAAGAGAAAGGATAAGATAAGAAATACAAGCAGCATTTTCCTGAACAAAATGATTGCCATTTTACTCTTAATTTCGCTATTCCCCGATGACTGCTGTTCCATAGGTTAAGATCCCAGCCTCTTCGATCATCCAGTCGATGACTTGCTCTCTGGATTCAGTCATCATCTTGGTGTAATCCCTGATTTCTCCGCCATTTTTCTTCAACTCTCTAAGACTAAATGCGCCTTTTGCTCCAAAAATATTCATCTTATTTTTTGCTTTTTTCTTTGGCGAACGACTTCAAAAATGAATACCGAAGCCGCGGCCGCGACATTAAGAGAATCTAACTGCCCCAACAGAGGAATTGATAGAATTTTATCACATCTCTTTTTAACCAAAGGGCGCAAGCCTCTACCTTCCGAGCCTAAGACCAATCCAATCGGAAGATTGAAGTCGAATTCATACCAGTACTCTTTTCTCCCTCCTTCGGCTCCTACCAGCCACACTCCCTGTTTTTTCAAATCATCTAAAGTAGAGACGAGATTTTTGACTCTGGCAATTTTCACATGCTCCAAAGCCCCAGCAGATACTTTCGAGACAGCCTCTGTCAATCCAACTGAGCGCCTCTCAGGCAAAATGATCCCATCAACTCCGGCCCCTTCAGCAGTCCGGATTATGGCTCCCAAATTCTGAGGGTCTTCCACCCCGTCCAGCAAAACAAGAAAGGGAACCGCAGCTCCGGCTATGATATCATCAAGAGAAGAAAATTCCTTAGGTGATGAAAAAGCCACCACACCTTGGTGACTTTCGGATAGCCTGTCGAGTCTCTGTTTAGGCACCAAGATGTAAGGGATTTTCTTCGCTTTGGCCTTATAGATAATTTCAGTGATTTTCTGGTGATATCTTCCCTTCTGGACAAAAATTTTATTAATCCGCTGGGGAGAAGAATGGAGAATCTCTAAGAGAGGATTGAGCCGGTCGATCTTTTCCATAAGGCACCGCTGGATAAACGTAACTTTACATCATATTTAGGGGCAGGTCTATTCTTTTTTATAAAAAAGGGGTCAGGTCTTTACTTTCAACGTTTTGCTGTCTAGATCATATATTTTCTTGATTTTATAGAAAATGTTGAAAGTTGAACCCTGACCCCATGAGACAAAAATTTGTCAAAATCTAGCAACAATTTGTGTCTCTTTTTCGTATATATATATGGACAATGAAATATAAGAAAACAGGAGGTTAAAATGAGATTCAAACAAAAAGTCGCCATATTCTTGCTAGCCTTGTTTCTCACTTTTGTCGGGTTCAGCCTTGTTGCCTCTCCATCTGCCGTGGAGCTCGTCAAGGTAGGAAAACAGGCAGGATATGAAATCATTGCCAATGTCCTGGCAGAAGCAGGAGCAGGTGCCTCTCTTTCCACCAACATGGGAGGATAAGATAAGAAAAATGACGAGAATACCTGCTAATTTCTGGGATTGGTTGGTCAACACTTGGGAGAGATTCTTGCTCTTCACTTTAATAGGCAGGTTAGGCCTTCAATACCAAACAATTCCCATCCTTTAAGAGGCTGCAATTTCTCCTCCAAGAGTAAATTGCAGCCTCTTTTTTTTCCTTTTAAACTCCCTCATTGCCTCCTAATAAAACTTCTTGTATTCCTGAATTAACCTCCCTTTAAGAAGAAGCTCGTTTGTAGGCTTTTGGAATTCAATCGTGAAGACATCCGGAAAATTGAAAAGAATATTTACAACTGTAAAAATTCTTTACTACAAATTCACTAAGAATTGTAAGAAATCGAAGGCCGCATGCCTTTTTCTTTGGCTCTTTTTGGCATGATTTTTGCATGTAGTATTTCAAGGGATAAACAGGAGTAAAAAGATGCAAACAGCTCATAACATAGATTACCGAAAGCAAATCGATGAGGCTTTGAAAAGGGCAAAACTCAAGAAAGTTCTCTACCTCTATGACGAATTAGGATACAAGCGGCTATTAGGAGTATTCAACCTTAAAAAAGCTGAGGAAATAAAAAGGGTCCTTCAGAGAAAGAACTTGATAAACCGCTTGACTGAAGCCGACATCAGAACAACTCAACCAGATGATGACTTTCGATAAGAATTAAACCTCTTGTCACCGATTATTCGGTGTTCACCATTATACCAAGAAAATCGAAAGTCCATCACATCTGCCCCGAATATTAAGTCTTTTCATCTCCAGACTTGCTCTGCATTTTCACCAGGACTAAAGCCCAGGAAGCAAGGGCTCTTTTCTTTCCTATCAATCCTATTCCTTCATTAGTCTTGGCTTTTATACTCAAACGCTCTCTTCCCACTCCCAGGATAGGACTCAGGGTCTCTTTCATTCCAGGAATATAAGAAGATAACTGAGGTTCCTCAGCAATGACAATAGAATCAATATGTATGATTTCTATTCCCTTTGCCTTTAGCTTCTCGACAACTTCTCTTAACAATTCCGTGCTTCGTATATCTTTATATTTAGGAGCTGTATCAGGAAAAAACTGACCGATATCTCCTTCTCCTGAAGCTCCTAACAAAGCATCTATGATGGCATGAATCAAGCAGTCGCCGTCTGAATGCCCCGCCAATCCTTGGACAAAAGGGATTTCAATGCCACCCAGATAGAGCTTTCTTCCTTTCTTGAATCTGTGGATATCGTAACCGAGACCGGCTCTAATCATCGAGCAACGACTCCACCACTTTAAGATCTTCTGGGACTGTGATTTTTATGTTTGTAGGGTCTCCCTGAACGACAAACACGCTTTCCCCAGCCCTTTCCACCAGAGAAGCTTCATCGGTACCATAGTAACCTTCTTCCTGCGCCTTTTCTAAAGCCTTCTTGAGGATAGAATAGGTAAATCCCTGGGGAGTCTGAACCCTGCAGAGCTCTTGGCGTTCTAAAGTCCTGAGGACTTCTTTCCCCGCCACTTCCTTGACTGTGTCCTCCAGAGGAAGAGCAGGAATAACTGCCCCTTTTTTTAAAGTTGCCTCGATAACCCGGCTGATCAAAGCTTTGCTGACCAAAGGCCTGACCCCATCATGCACCAGAACAATCCCTGTCTTCTCTGGGTCAATCATCTTAAATCCGTTAAGGACCGAATCCTGCCTTTCCTTCCCCCCCTGGACCACTGCCACAATTTTTTTGTAATGAGCAAGAATCTTCTCCTTTTCCTGCTCCTCTTTAAGCACCAGGACAATTTCATCAATGGCCTCATGGGCCTCAAATTTTTCAAGCGACCAATCTAAAACAGTTTTTCCCTTCAACAGATAGAGTTGTTTCGGCGAGCCGAAGCGTTCTCCCCTTCCAGCGGCAGCGATTATCGCGGCAACCCTTTCCATCAACTCACTTGATTATACCGGCCAAAGATCATCTTGCCAACGGTAGTCTGAAGAACTGAAGTTACAGTGATGTCAATATTCTGCCCGATTAACTTGCGTGAATTGTCCACCACGACCATGGTGCCATCATCCAGATAAGCAATTCCCTGATCTTTTTCTTTCCCCTCCTTGAGGATAAAAACCTTCATCGTTTCCCCAGGCAAAACAACAGGCTTAAGAGCGTTAGCGAGTTCATTAATGTTTAGAACTGGAATTCCCTGCAGCTGAGCAACCTTGTTGAGATTGAAATCATTGGTGATAATTTTTGCCTCAAATTGTTTGGCAAATTCGATAATCTTGGAATCAACATCTCTGACATCAGGAAAATCTGTTTCTGAGACTACAACCGAGACCTGAGAAGACTTTTGAAGATGGTCTAAAACATCCAGACCTCTTCTCCCTCTCTGCCTTTTCAACGCATCATCAGAATCGGCAATGAGCTGAAGCTCCTTGAGAACAAACTGAGGAATGACCAGGGTGCCTTCGACAAAAGCTGTATCACAAATATCAGCAATACGCCCATCGATTATTACGCTTGTATCCAGGACTTTATAACTGCGTCCGATGTTCTTCTCTTTTAAAAAGCTGAAAAAATTGGCCGGATCAAGCCACTCAGACTTCCGGGAGCCCACGATAAAACCGATATAGGGCATGATAATCAAGAAAAATATGCGGATGAATAGAGAAGTCGAATCGCTCGAAGCAATAGTCTTATAAATAGAACCAAAAACCCAACCCAAGATTACACCAGTAAAAGTCCCGACCATTGAACCCAAAAAAATTCGAAAATGGGTTTTACGGAGTCTGCTTTCGATAAAAATGATAAGCGCACCTAAGACAATGGCACTCCCCGCTCCAGCATAGGGATTTAAACGGAAAGGAGGGAAAAAATACCCAGTTAAGGTTACAAGAATAATAAAAACAATTCGAAGAATAATAATACTCATTATATATGAATCCTTAAAAAATATGATTTATAGCCTGCTTAAGATTCTGAACTCCTATGAGATTCATATTCTGTCTTTCCTTTTTCTCGATAACAGAGAGATTCCCTTGAGGCATTATGATAGTTTCAAAACCCAAGGAATGAGCCTCTTTCAACCTGGCCAACGGCTGGCTCACCGAACGGACTTCTCCGCTTAGTCCGACTTCACCAAAGATAGTCATCTTAGAAGGCATGGCTTTTCCTTTCAGGCAGGAAATGACAGCTATCGCCACTCCTAAATCTGTGGCCGGTTCGTTGATAGTCAACCCTCCGGCCACATTGAGATAAATATCCTCTCCGGCAAAACTGTAACCTAACTTTCTCTCCAGGACAGCTAAGAGCATGGCCGTTCGAAAATGGTCGAGCCCCACAGTCATTCTCCGAGGATTTCCGACGAACAGAGTCGATGAAACCAAGGCCTGAATCTCTGCCAGCAGAGGGCGTGTTCCTTTAATCGTACAGACCACCACGCTTCCGGCTTGGTCAGTTGGTCTTTCTTTCAGGAAAAAGGCCGAAGGATTGGAAACCGCTTGTAGCCCTTGGCTCTCCATTTCAAAAATAGCCACCTCGGACACTGGGCCAAACCTGTTCTTCAAAGCCCGGAGAATCCTATGAGCATGGTCTCTTTCTCCCTCAAAATAGAGAACCACATCCACCATATGTTCTAGGGATTTAGGGCCAGCTAAAGAGCCTTCTTTCGTGATATGACCTATGAGAAAGGAGGCGACCTGGTTTCTTTTGGCGAACCGGAATATCTGATTAGCCACTTCTCGAACTTGACTGATCGTTCCGGGAGTCGAAGTGAGCTTGGCAGAGAAAACGGTCTGCACCGAATCGATGACTAAAACCCGAGGATTGAGCTTTTCTGCCTGGGCGATTATTCTCTCCAGGTTTGTCTCAGCCAGCAAATACAGCTTCTCATCTCGAAGGCCGAGCCTCTCACCCCGGATCTTTACCTGTTCAAGAGACTCTTCCCCAGAAACATAGAGAACTTTCTCTCCTTGCGATGAGAAATCTTTTGAAACCTGAAGAAGCAGGGTCGATTTCCCTATCCCAGGCTCTCCACCGATGAGAACCAAGGAGCCAAGCACAATCCCTCCCCCAAGAACCTGATTAAATTCCTCAATTTTAGTCATTATTCTCGGCTTTTTGAGCTCTTTAATCTCACCATAGAGGACAGGCTCAGAAGGCGGAAAAGAATATTCTGCTGATACCTCTTCTTCAACTTCCTCAATCATTGTATTCCACTGCCCGCAACTGGAACATCTCCCCAGCCACTTCGGAGATTGAAATCCACAATTCTGGCAGATAAAAATTGTTTTGCTCTTCATTGAAACCTAAAGCTCAGACCAAAGAAAACTTCTCTCGTTGAAGCCAAAGTAAAGTCATCTACTCCCAAAACCAAATAAAAATATTTGTAAAGGGCATATTGCGTCCAAAATCTAAAGTGCGGCCGAGGACGCCGATTAAGACTGAAACTTTCTAGACTTAGCCTCAATCTGTCCTGAGCAAGATAATAATCAACTCCGGCACCAAAACTCGATTCAATGATCCCTGCCCGTGGCACAAAATCTCCCCAACGGACACCAGCCTGAGCAGAATAGGTAAATTTATCCTGCCAAGGATCACGGACAATCTCAGCTAAAAAGAACTTAGTAGAATCTGGCCACAGGATAAGGGAAAGATAGCCTTTCAGCCATTCACTTTCTGGATAATAATCTGTTCTCAAGCCTACATCATACCTAAGTCTGGAAAGAGGTTGAAGGATTTCCCTGGTCTCATCGACGGCCTTTTCTGCCTTGTCATATAAATCAGGCTGATGGATTAGCTTCCCCAAAGTTCCTTCACCTTTGTTTATCTTCTTCAAAGAATCATTTAAAAGCTTAAGAGATTTCTCTGTCTGCTGGACTAGCTCTTTTATCCTTTTTAGGTTGATCTTTATCTCTTCTCTGTTTTCCTCGGCAATATCCTTTAAGAGAAAAATCAGCTCTTCTAGTTTATCAGAGACTTCTTTGACTCCTTGATCAAAGTTCTGGACAGCCCTAGAGGAATTTCCAATAACTTGATCGAGTGAGTTCCTGTTTTCGCCGAGAAAATCTTTCAAATCAGCTGTAAAGGAAGAAAGGTTTTGCAGAGCATTCCGAAAATTTGCTTGTGATTCTTCCTCCCCCAGTATATTCTTCAAGCTCTTGCTCAATTCTTGGACTTCTCCTCCTATGGAGAGTAGCATCGTGCCTATTTGGTCCAGACTCGCCGAAGGCAACCCTCCGATTGTCTCTTCTGGCTGGTAAAAATCTCTCTCATTTCCGGGAAAAATCTCAACGTACTTTTCCCCCACAAGCCCCAGGGAAGCCACCGTCGCCTTAGAATCCCGTGGTATCTTCACATCTGCATCGATGACTAATACCACTTCTGCTCGACTTTCCTTTAATCTTATGTCTTTAACATAGCCGACTTTGACGCCCGCCAATCGGACCACTGCCCTCTTCTCTAAACCAGCAGTCGAGTCAAAAAGGGAATAAAGAACATAACCCGGCTTTCTGAATAAAACAGTGATATCGCCCACGATGAATATAAACGTGGCTAAGATTAACAAAGCTATTCCAATGAAAATTCCAATCCTCACTTCCCGTTTCATTCTCTCATCCTCGCTACCAGTTTTCGATCGGCCCCTTCGCCCGGCCATGAATAAACTGTTGAATCACTTGATTCCCCGAATTCTTTATCTCCTCAGGTGTTCCGGTAAGAACAATTTTTCCCTCATGGAGCATAGCCATCCTATCTGCAACCTTGTAGGAACTGACCATGTCATGAGTTATGACGACCGATGTCACTTTTAATTCTTTCTTCATTAAATTAATCAACTCATTGATTGCATCTGCCCTTATCGGGTCTATGCCTGTCGAGGGCTCATCATAGAGGATAATTTCTGGCCGGTAAGCGATCGCCCGGGCCAGGCCGACTCTCTTTTTCATTCCTCCGCTTAGCTCATGAGGCATGAGATTTTCAATGCCTCTTAATCCAACTTTGGCCAGGCTTTCTGCGACTAAGGCTTGGATCTTCTCAGAAGAATAGTCAGTGTATCTTTCCAGGCCAAAACTCACATTTTGGCCGACGGTGAGGCTGTCAAACAGCGCAGCTCCTTGGAAAAGCATCCCGAATTTTTTGGTAATTCTTGAGAGTTCACCCTCCTTAAGATGCGTAATTCGCTCCCCATCCACATAGATCTCTCCCCGGTCTGGTTTGAGAATGCCGATCAAATGCTTCAACAGAACACTTTTCCCTGAGCCGCTCTGGCCGATGATGGCCATTGTCTCTCCCTTCTCCACTTCAAGATTTACACCGCGCAGCACTTTCTTCTCTCCAAAAGATTTATAGAGGTCGACTATTCGGAGCACCTTATAGACTCGCCGGAAAAACTTTGCTCATGAAAAAATTCATGATTAAAATACAAATACTGGCAATTACGACTGTTTGAGTGGTCGCTTTGCCTACTCCCTCTGCTCCTCCTTCAGCTTTCAATCCTTGCCAGCAGCCAATTATGGCGATGATGACGCCAAAAACAGCTGCCTTGATTAGACCGCTTATGACATCCCAAAGCTCTAGATAAAGCAAGGTGTTTTTAAGATAGATGGCTCTGTTAACTCCCATGAGATAAACATTGTAAAAAAACCCGGCAGCCATGCCGATGATATCTCCATAAAGGGTTAAGCAGGGCAGCATCACAAGGCAAGCAATTGTTCGCGGCACGACGAGGTATGGGGTAGGATTAGCACCCAAGCTGATAAGCGCATCAATTTGTTCTGTAATTTTCATGGTCCCGATTTCAGCAGCCATGGCTGAACCGACACGCCCAGCTACCATTAGTCCAACCAAGATGGGAATTAACTCCTTGGAAAGCCCCAAAGAGATGATCGGTCCTCCGTAAGCTTCAGAGCCAGGTCCTATATAGCGATGAAATCCCAGGTAGGTTTGCAGTCCGAAAACAAGACCTCCGAAAGCGGCTGTAAGAGAAATAACGGGTAGAGATTTTACTCCGATTGATTCCAGTTGTCGTAGAAATATTTTCTTCTCCCAGGGCCTCTTGAATGAATTCTTTAGAGTCTTGTTCAGAAGAATTCCGACCTCACCCAGTTGTTGAAAAAATCCCAGAAGAGGTAATTTTGCTTGAGAATTCATGATCTAGGCTTCCGCATATTGGAATTCCAGGTCAGCAAACCTAGCATATTCTCGAATAAAAGCAAGATTGATGATCCCTACCGGGCCATTCCTCTGTTTGGCCACATTAATCTCTGCGATTCCCCTGAGGCCTTCATCTTTGGGTCGATATAATTCAGGACGATAGATGAAAATCACGACATCCGCATCCTGCTCGATGGCCCCTGATTCCCTTAAGTCGGAAAGCTGAGGCCGTGGCTCTTTGCGTCCCCTTTCCGGAGCACGGCTTAACTGAGAAATGCCAACCACAGGGATCTGGATTTCCTTGGACAGCTCTTTCAATGAACGCGAAATATAGGACATCTCCTGATTTCTGTTTTCAAACCTTCCCCCAGTGCGCATGAGCTGCATATAATCTATGAAGAGTATATCAAGGTTCTCTTCCATCTTAAGCCTTCTTGCTTTGGCCTTCATCTCCATGACAGTCAAAGCTGGAGTTTCATCCACAAATATCCTTGCCCCCGAGAGAGCTTCGGCGCCGAGCTTCAGCTTTTCAATATCTCTTTCGCCAATAAAACCAGTTCTCACCTTTTTAATATCCAATTGAGCTTCAGCACAGAGCAATCGGATGACAACCTGCTCTTTGGCCATCTCTAAAGAAAAAAAACCCACCGAATAATCCGTCTTAATCCCCACATAATGAGAAATATTCAAGCTGAGAGCTGTTTTGCCCATAGAAGGACGACCAGCAATAACAACAAACTCTGAACTGTGAAAACCAGAAGTCAGGTTATCCAAATCCCTGAATCCAGTAGGAACTCCTGTTACAGCCTCTTGCCTTTGAGAGATGATGTTAATCATTTCCAGGGTGGGCGTGGTCAATGCGCTAACCGGAACAAAACCAGGTTTTATCCTCTGTTCAGCGACTTCAATGATTGCTTTCTGGGCCTCATTCAAAAGCTCGTCGGCATCTTCTTTCTGTTCATAACTCGAGTTAATGATCTTTGCTGATGAAAGGATGAGGCGTCTTAAGAGAGATTTCTCCTTGATGATTCGGGCATGGTATTCGATATTCAAGCTTTTAGGAACGCCATCCATCAAAGATGAGAGATACGAGGCGCCGCCAATTTCTTCCAGAATTCCGACCTTTTGAAGCTCTTCGCTCAAGGTGAGTAAATCAACGGGCTGCCCTTTATCCACTAAAGAAATAATCGTTTGGATAATCCTTTGGTTGGTTTCTTTGTAAAAATCTTCAGGAGATATGATCGACAAAACCACATTAAGATTTTTATTGCTGATCAGAATGCCTCCTAAAACAGTCTTTTCAGCTTCCAGGTTGTGGGGGGGCGTTTTTTTTAGAAACATTAAATCGAATTCCACTTTCTTTCCCCAATCTTTTTATTTATTTTTTTATCTATTATTTACACACTTTATTCCTCACTAGAGACATCAGCTTCCTCTTCTGCCTTGATTTTCTTATCCTCAGTTTTTTCTTCTCTCTTATCCCTTCCTTTTTTCTCCTTCTCTTTTGCTTCTTCCTTTTTCTCTTCCTCTACTTCTGCTGTTGTTTCTTCCTTCTTTTCTTCCTCAGGCTCTACCCCTGTTGCTTCCATTCCTATTGTCTCTTCCGCTTCTTCTTTCTTCTCTTTGGTGGCCTCTTTCGATTCTTCCTTTGCTTCTTCCTTTGCCTCCTCTAGTTCTGCCTTCTCTTCTTCTTTGGGCTCCTCTCTTTTTTCTTCTTCCTCTTTTTCCTCTTCTGCCGCCGCCTCTTCCTCTGCCTTCTCTTTTTTCTTCACCTCTTCAATTTCCTCTTTTTTCTCTTCCTCGGCCTCTTCTTCCCGCAGGACCTGAACTTTTATCTCAGCCCGGTCGTCGTAGTAAACCTTTATCGGTACTGTGTAATTCCCCAGTCTCTTTACAGGTTCATCTAAAAGAATCTTCTTTTTGTCAATCTCAAAACCTAATTTTCCTAATTCCTCTTTTATATCTGAGGAACTCACCGAACCAAAAATTACATCCTTCTCCCCGGCCTTTCTGGTAAAGGTGAGAGACACCTCGTTCAGCTTCTGGATAAGCTCTTTGAAAGACAACCGCTCCTGTTCAATCTTCTTTCTCAGCGCCTGTCTTTCGATCTCGATCATTTTCAGGTTAGAAGGAGTAATCTGTAGAGCTAATTTTCTAGGGATGAGATAATTCCTTCCGTATCCCGAAGCAACCTCTACAGTATCTCCCTTTCTACCTAAATTCTCAACATCTTGTTTCAGCATGACTTTCATCTTTCCTCCATGAAGCCTCGATTAGTCGACTATATAGGGAAGCAATGCCATCAGTCGTGCTCTCTTTATAGCTGCCGCAAGCTTTCTTTGGTGAAAAGCACAGGTGCCAGTAATGCGTCTCGGCGATATCTTTCCTCTATCAGGGATATATTTTCTCAAAATATCAATGTTTTTATAATCAATCTCTTTCACATTGCTCGCACAAAAACGACAGTATTTTCTCTTGGGTGGAAAGTAGCGACGAAAAGTCGTTCTCTCTCTGCTTTCTTCTTTAGCCATCACTTTTCCTCCTCTTTTATTTCCTCTGAGGATGAATCCTCTTCTTCCAAAGCCTCCTCTTCAGCTTTTTCTTCGGGTGATTCGGCTTTCTTCTCCATGGCTTTAACAGGCTTTCTCTTCTTGATATTTTCCTTTGGTTCCTTCTTGACAGTCAAGTACCGAAGGATGTTATCTGTCTGCCTGAAGCGTCTTTCCAGCTCAGAAGGCACTTCAGGTTCTCCTTCATAATGAAAGAAAACATAGAAAGCCTCTTCAAACTTATTGAGGGGATAAGCCAACTTTCTTTTCCCCCACCTATCCTCTTTCAGCATCTTCCCTTTCTTTTGGGAAACCACTTCAGCCATTTCAAGAATAATTTTGTCCGTTTCTTCTTCAGTTAAATTGGGGGAAATTAAGAAACCTGTTTCGTATTGTCTCATCAGTACCTCCTTACGGATTTAAAGCTCCTTATTCAAAAGGAACAAGGAGATGTCTTCTGCACAAGTAGCGAGAGGTGCTCAGTTCAAGTGAGCCGTATTTCTTGTGTTATAGATATTCATGGCCTTCTCGATCTCGCCAGCTAAGATTATCTCCAACGCCTCTTGGGCTTTTTCTAAACTCTGTTTTAGCAGTGCTTTTTCTCTCTCATCAAAGGAAGATAACACATAAAGGGTGGAATCTTCTCTTGATGGCTGAGAACCGATTCCCAATCTTATCCTAGGGAATTTGGTTGTTTCAATCTCTTCAATGATCGAAATCATTCCTTTATGGGTCCCTGCCCCACCTTCTTTCCTGATGCGGATTTCCCCTAAAGGCATGTCTAAATCATCGTAGACAACAACAAGCTTTTCAGGGCTAATTCGTGATTCGTCCATGATCTTGGTCACTGCTTGCCCGCTCTGGTTCATGTAAGTCTGGGGCAGCACAAGAAGAACTTTTTCATTCGATCTCATCACTTCTCCAGATCTCACCAAGGCATTTCTCTTCTTCAGCCTAATCCTCCATTCCTTGGCGAGTTTCTTTATGAACATAAAACCTGCATTGTGTCTTGTCTTAGAATACCTCCTTCCTGGATTTCCCAGTCCAACCACAATCCACAACTACTCTTTCTCCCTTTCTTCCTCTTTCTTCTCTTGTTCCTTCTTCTTCTCCTCTTTCTTCTCTGCTTCCTTTTCCTCCTCTTCCTTTTCCTTCTTAATGACTTCTGGCTCTTCTCCTTCGGTAATCACTTCTTCCTCTTCTTCTACTTCTTCGATTACCTCCTCTTTATGAGGAACATCAATGAGAATGAGGACTGTATCGGGCTCGGTGATAATTTCTACTCCTTCAAAAGGTCTAACATCCTCTACTTTCACTGATTGATGGATATGAAGCGAACTTATATCTATCTCGATCTGTTCAGGAATATCCTTGGGAAGACATTCGATTTCGACTTCTCGAGTCATAAAATCAACAAATCCACCTTCAGCTTTGACTCCCACCGCTTCTCCAACTGGAACTACCGGGATAGAGACACGTATGATTTTATCCATAGCAATCTGATAAAGATCGACATGAAGAAGCTCATCTGTGACCGGGTCTATTTGTAACTCCTTAATCATCGCATCTTGACTTTCTGAGTTAAAGGAAACTTTGAAAATGGTGTTCTCTCCAGATTCAGATTTTAAAATCTTGATTATGTCTTTCTTAGACACCACTAGAGGAATGCTGGTTGTGTTTGCTCCGTAGAAAATCGCGGGGACTTTTCCTTCTCTTCTGATGGCACGAGAAGCATTCTTGCCAAAGATTATTCTTTTCTCGCCTTTGATCAGAATGGCCATTTCTCCTTCCTCCTTAAACAAATAATGAACTCACTGAACTGCCTTCGTTTATCCTTCGAATGGCCTCTCCAAACAGCTCAGCTACGGAAAGGACGTCGATCTTTTGATTGTTCTTCACTTTCTCTGCTAAAGCAATCGTGTTAGTGACGATCAACTTTTCCATATCCGAATTTTCTATCTTGTTCACAGCATCTCCTGATAAAACAGGATGAGTGCAGGCTGCGTATACCTTCTTGGCCCCTTCTCGCCTTAGGGCCTCAACACTCCGAACAAGAGTCCCACCGGTATCGACCATATCATCTAGGATAATGGCATCCTTTCCTTTGACTTCTCCGATGACGTGGAGCACCTCTGCGACATTCGGAGCTGGTCTTCGCTTATCTATGATAGCCAATTTCGCTCCTACCCTTTTGGCAAAACCTCTGGCTCTGGCAACTCCTCCAGCGTCCGGAGAGATTATCGTCGGGTCTTTTAGGCCCAAGCCCTGTACATGCTTTGCTAAAACTGGAGCAGCCATCAAGTTGTCCACCGGAACAGAGAAAAAACCCATGATTTGAGGGGAGTGGAGATCCATGGTTAAGACCCTGTCCGCTCCGGCTGCCTCTATCAAATCAGCAATGAGGCGAGCTGAGATAGGAACTCTGGGGCGGTCTTTCCAATCCTGGCGAGCATAACAATAATAGGGAATGACCGCGGTGATCCTCTCTGGCGAAGCCCGCTTAAAAGCATCGATCATAAGAAAAAGCTCCATAGAATGAAAGTTGGCATCGTAGGAGCCAGACTGAATAACAAACACATCGGCTCTTCTGACGTTTTCCTCGATGTAGAAATGGATTTCCCCGTCACTGAATTTTTCCAGAACCGCCTTGCCCAATTCAATTCCTAGATATTTAGCAATCTCTTTGGCTAGGCTACGGTTCGATGAGCCTGAAAACACTTTCATCATCTTATCTAGCTTCACTAAATCCTCCTCTCCCTTACAGGACTGGAGCGAATTTATAATTCCTTTCTAGCTGGGGTGGGAGGATTCGAACCTCCGATGGCGGATCCAAAGTCCGCTGCCTTACCGCTTGGCTACACCCCAACTCTATTCCAGTAGCACTCTCTCGATAAGGTCTCGACCAAGAGCGAGGGATATTTCTCCTTCAACTCACTCAATCCTCGCTTGGCCTTATCTTTATCTGTGAAAAGCCCAAAGACAGCAGAACCTGTGCCGCTGACTAAGGACAATTCTGATCCCAGTCTCGGAAAAAGGTTCTTAATGTCTCTTAATTGAGGATATATCTTAAAAACTGTCTCTTCTAATCTGTTTTCTAAAAAACAGATATTTCTTTCGGTTAAAAACTTGATAATTTTACTGTCTTTATCCCCTGAAGTCAAGGTAAACTCAAAATCTCCGTAAACTGAGGAAGTGGAAATGGGAAAAGAAGGAAGAACCAAGAGGCAAGATAGAGGAACAAGATCGTCCAAGGGCGCAATTTTATCACCTCGCTCTGTACCGAGGCACAATCCACCTTCGAGGAAATAAGGCACATCCGTGCCGATCGTCTTTCCCAATTGCATCAAATCCTTCTTGCTTAGATTTAAACTCCAAATCTTATTCAGAACATACAGGGTGATAGCAGCGTTACCGCTCCCTCCACCTAATCCCTTCCCAGGAGGAATATTCTTTTCGACCTGAACCTCGATACCCTGGGAAAGATTGCATCGATCTTGTAGAAGGTGAATTGCTTTGAATATAAGATTTTCTTCGTTCCAGGGTACAGATTCATCATCTCCTAGCAAGCGGATTGTGCTGTTGGTGACAGTCCTGAATTCCAAAATATCAAACAGGTCTATTGTTTGAAACAGGGTTCGGATTTCATGATAATTGTCTTCTCTTTTTCTAAGCACTTCTAGGCCCAGATTGATTTTGGCAAAAGATTTAGCTCTCATTAGCCAATAATTCTTCGATCTCAGCCCAACTCTTCAGTTCATACCTTTCTAAAAAAGGTCGAGAAAAAGCCGCAGGTCTTAAAGGCTGGTTGAAGTTTAGCTTAAGGATCTTAAGCCGGCCTTCACTCCAAGGGTGGAAAAAGAGGAGCCGGCGCGCAACTGGAGTGTTGTCAAAAAATTCCTGGACCTCAAAACGAAATTCTTCTCTCCCCCCGGCCACAATTCTCCCTCTTTCATCTCTCTCAAAATACCATTTTTCAAGAGCCCTCTTTGCCTCAGGGCTCAGCTGATCTCCAGTCCATTGGCCGCTCAAAAGGCTTACCATCTCATACTGGTTTAAGCTAAACCCAAGAGACCTGGAAGTGATTTCCTCCACCATTCCCTCCCAGTAGACTTTTTTCGAAGGAAGGACAAAAAACGACTTTTCCTTATCTATAAGGATATAGTACAGAGACCGCCCGATAAAATCAAAGGACTCAATTCGCCCTCGATGAGGAAGAGAAAACAAAAAGGAAAATCTCATTTTAGAGGAACCATGATTCTCGGTTATCCTTAAGGCCCCGTATCCTTCTATGCTTTCAATACTTGAAGGGATGAAGGGAATAGAAAATTTGGCAGGCAAACACGAAACACAATACACCAAGGTCAGTAAAATGAATCCAAAATATATTATCTTCTGGCTGATACAATGCGTTCTATTTCTTGGTGGCCCTTTCAATTTTCTTCTTGACCCTCTCTTTATCTTCAATGTTCGTCTCTAAAGCCTTTCTCCAGTATCTGACAGCTTTCTCTTTTTGTTTGATCTGGAAATAAAGATCTCCCAGATGGTCATTGATAACTGGATCATCCTGCAATTTTTGAATGGCCTTTTTAAGGTATAACTCTGCCTGATCATAATCTCTCAGCTTGAAATAGGCCCAGCCCAAGCTGTCAAGATAGGCTCCGTTCTCTTGATCCAAGGATAATGCTTTTTTAATTAACTCCACAGCCTCCTCAATCTTCCTGTCGTTTTCCGCAAGCATGTAACCCAAATAGTTCAAGGCCTCAGCACTTTGGGGATTGAGCTCTATAGACTTCCTCAAATATCTCTCTGCTTGGATGTATCTTTTCTGTCTCTCGTGGAGAATACCTAACCGAAAATTATAGAAGAAAACTCTTTCAGCTGGAGCATCCGTATCCTTCTTGAGTAGACCTTCGTATATGGGAATAGCACCTTTGACATCTCTCTTGTCTTCAAGGAAGAAAGCAAAACTTAGGAGGGCCTCTAGATTGTCTTTATCAACTTCGATCAAGAGGTGGTAGATTCTTTCAGCTTCTTCATCGGCTTTGGTCTCATGGAGGATCTTCGCCTTAGTCAGAAGAGCTTGAGGACTGTCAGGTTCAACCCGAAAGACCTCCTCAAGTACAGAAAGGGCCCTCTCGTATTTCTTCAAAACGTAAAGGGTAAAGCCTAGCCTATTAAGAAAATGAGTATTCTGAGGAAAATACTCTAAAGAATTCTCATATAAAGAAGCGGCTTGCTCCCAGAGATTTTTCATTTCGTAAGTTTTGCCAAGAAGAAGATAGCCTTTATAATTCCTGGAGCTAATGCTTAAAGCTGTTGACAAGTTTTTCTGCGCTTCTTCCAATTTTCCTCTTTCAAGCTGAAGTTCTCCTAAATTTAAGAATCCTGCATCCGAGAAGGGATTTATCTCTGTGCAACGCAGATAATACTTCTCTGCCTCTTCCTGCTGGGAAAGCGAAAGACAGATTCTTGCTAAAGAAAAATGAGCCTCCTCATTTTCAGGTTCGAGGGCAGCCACTTTAAGGAACGCCTCCTTCGCTTTCTGGTTATAGTCATAGGTTAATTTTTTATTTGTGCGCACAGAAAAGGCGCGAGCTAAATATACCTTTCCTAAAACCTCATGAGCTTGAACATTGTCTGAATTAAAGGCAAGAGCCTTGAGCGCTGCAGATTCGCTTTTCTCCCATTTCCACATTTCGAAATACAACTCTCCTAGAGCAGAATAGATGTCCGTGGGATTCTCGATTAATGGGATGGCTTTTAGATACTCGCTTTCTGCTTTCTCGAATTGGCCTTCGGCTCTCAAAAGAGCCCCTTTGAGAACATGGTAATAAGAGTTGGCCTTCGACGCTTTTTCCTGGCTCGAGGCAAAAGAGCTTAAGATGAGAATGAGAAGGAGAAAAAGAAAGAGTTGCTTCGCCATTAACTAATCCAATCGGAAATCATAATCATCGACCTTCTTTATCTTCTTGATCTCCTTTTGCTCCTTGCTCTTCTCCGCTTCTCTCTTAGAATTCTTATTTACCAGGCGAAAGCCATAATCTTCTGTTTTCACTTCTCGCTTTTTCTTCCTGAGGAGGGGATAAAGCGGAGATCTAATCCTTTTTCCAAAACAGGAAAGATTAGGATTCAAAATCAGAAGAATAATAAAAAGAGCCATTATGATCAATATGCCGTAAAGTCCCCAATTCATTTTAAGACCTCATTCAAACGCCATTTCTCCGATTCTCTGTTTAAAAATTTATTATATTCCTGCCCTGTATATTAGTCAACGAACTGTAAGCTCTCTCTTTACTGAAACCTCTGATAAGATTGGATATAGCCTGAGCTGGAAGGATTAAAGAAAGGCAGAGAAGGATTCAAAGCGGATGAATTATGACCCAAAGAAAAGAAACGCCTTCAGGTTTTCTCTTCAACATCTTCTTGAAAATTGGGGACTTTAGCCTTCAACTTTTCTTCCCCAAGATAAAAGCCTACCAAGAAGGCTGAAGAAAAAATGAGGATTGTGAAAAGAACCTTGAAGAAATCTTTCATCTTGACCTTCCCTATAAATTTTTGTTTAAAACGAGAAAAAAGTCAATAATTCATACAAAAAATTCATGGGGTCAGGCCTTTATAACATTTATAATTCATGTTCAGGCAGAGAAGGTCATGTTCTTAAGTCACCAAGTAAAGAATTTAATCTTAGAAATATTAAAATAAATCAAGGCTTGAGCATCGTTTGATTTTTTTCCCCTTTCTCTATATATATATACCGTAACGAATTCATATTTTGGGAAGCATAATGAAAAGCAAAACATTCTTCTCTTTCCTCATTTATCTCTTTCTCTGTTCGTCTCTTGGTCTGACCCAAGGGATAAGAAAACCAGTATGGGATGGACAATTTTACGAAAAAAATCCAGCTGTTCTTTCTGCCCAAATTGACAAATTCCTTAGTAAAGCAAAAATCAGCCCTTTTCCCGGTACACTCCAAGCCCTCATCATTCCTCATGCAGGATATGTTTATTCAGGACAAATCGCCGCTCACAGCTATAAACTTGTTCAGGGAAAAGACTATGAAACTGTGATCATCATCGCACCTTCTCACCGCTATGGCTTTGAAGGATGTTCCATCTATCCTCAAGGAGGATATGAGACTCCTCTTGGAGTTGCGGAGGTTGACCGAGACGTTGCTTCTAAGCTCTCCAGAGCTTCTGGCTTCAAATACATCCCTCAAGCCCATCAGGCTGAACATTCAGTCGAAGTTCAGGTTCCTTTTATCCAAAAGGTCCTTGCTCAAGCTAAAATTGTGCCTGTCGTAATGGGATTTCCCCAGAGAGAAACGATCCTAACTCTGGCCGACGCCGTAGCTAAAGTGGCCTCGGAAAAAAAAGTTCTGGTCATCGCCTCAACAGACCTTTCTCATTTCGAACCAAAAGCAAAAGCCAATGAAATCGATTCCCGGACAATCTCGCTCATCAGATCCTTTAAAACAAACACTCTTATCAGGAAGCTCGAAAGACGTGAAAACATCATGTGTGGTGGGGGCCCGGTTGTCGTTGCGCTTCTTTACGCCCAAAAAAAGGGACAAGCAAAAGTCCAGGTTCTCAAATACGGAGATTCATCCCAGGCTGGAGGTCCTACATCTCGGGTTGTAGGCTATCTAGCTGCTTCCATCTACACAGAACCTCAGTCAGTCAACTTCTCTCTTTCTTCGGAAGAAAAAGAGTCTCTTCTCCGCTTAGCCCAATTGGCTGTAGAGCGATTTGTCAAAGAGAAAGAAATCGTAAAATATACGCCTCAAAACCCTAATTTCATAATGAAAAAGGGGGCTTTTGTGACTCTGAAAAAGAGAGGAAAGCTCCGAGGCTGTATAGGATTTATCGAGCCTGCTTTGCCTCTCTTTGAAACAATTATCAAGGCCTCCATCTATGCTGCAGTCCGAGATCCGAGATTTCCACCTGTCTCGCCTGAGGAACTCAAAGACCTGAGGGTCGAAATATCTGTCCTTACTCCTTTGGAAAGAATCAATAATCCTCAACGAATCCTAGTCGGAAAACACGGACTGATCATCTCCAAGAATGGAAAAAAAGGGCTTCTTCTTCCCCAAGTGCCTGTGGAGAATAACTGGTCAAGAGAGGAGTTCCTCAGACAAACTTGCCTAAAGGCTGGTTTGCCCGATGATGCCTGGAAAAAGGGAGCTGAATTGTACGTCTTCGAAGCTATAGTCTTTTAAACTGGGGACAGTGCTCTATTGATTTTTACTCCTTCTTTGCTACAATAGACCTTTCATAGATTGAGGAGGCATAAGAATGCCGCTTTACGAGTACAAATGTCTAAAATGTGGCTATGTTTTTGAGCTTCTTCAAAAAGCCAATGATCTGCCTCTGAAGAAATGCCTAAAGTGCGGAAGCCCGGTAAAGAAAATCCTGTCTCCCCCTTCTCTTCAGTTTAAAGGAGAAGGGTGGTACATTACTGATTATGCCCAAAAGAAGCCTGAAAAAAAAGAAAAAGCCCGCAAGGAGACTAAAGATCAAAAAAAGGCCAATGCAAAGAGCGACAACTCTTCTTCTTCCGAGTAAATTGCCTTCCATCTCCCCAGGAACTAAAATGCATACCTGCTTCTCTTTCTTCTCTTATTAGAAGCTTCTTACATACTTGATAGAAAAAAGTTATTGGGAATGGCTGATGCGACCATTTCAGGTTTAGCCTTCGGATTTCGGGCTTGGAGCGAAGCCATTCTCAATAACATCTCCCTAAACCTTCAAATATTAACGAAAACTACCAGCTATCCTCTTTGACAAGATTTCTTTTTGGGAATAAAATTGTGGTGATGAAAATCGTTGTCCGTGCTCCAAACTGGATAGGTGATGTTGTCCTCTCTTTTCCAGCCATTGAGAACTTGAGAAAAAATCTCCCCCAAGCTCAAACCTGGATAGCGGCCAGAGAAGAGGTTCAAGATCTATACCTATCTTTTGATTTTGTCAAAGGCATTATTCCTCTTTCTGGACTCAATAATTTCAAAAATTTAAAAGAAGCAGCAAAAAAAATTAAAGAATATAATTTTGATATCGGCCTCCTTCTTACCAATTCTTTCTCCTCTGCTTTGCTCTTCTATTTAGCTAAAATTCCTCAAAGATGGGGATATTCCCGGGACAACAGAGGTTTTCTTTTAACCAAAGGAGTTCCCTTCAAAAACCAAGATGAGGCTCCTTCTCATCAAGTCAATTATTATCTGAACCTCATCTCTGGTTTGGGTTTCAAAACGTCCAATCCCGAGCTTGTCCTTCCCCTCTCCCCCGAGGAACAGGAGTGGGCAAAAAATGAACTCTCTGCTTTAGGCTATGACTCAAAAAAGCCTCTAGTCATCATCAATCCCGGGGCCTATTATGGCCCCGCAAAAAGATGGCCAGCTTCTCGGTTTGCTGAGCTGGCTTCAATGCTTCAGGAAAAAAACAAGGTTCAAATCTTGATAGTAGGCTCTGCCGAAGAAGCCGAACTGGCTGAATCCATAGCCTCATCGATGAGCGAGAGGCCTATCAATATGACTGGCAAGACAACTCTTCGTCAGCTTGCAGAGTTGATCAGCCTCGCGGACCTGTTTATTACCAATGATTCTGGCCCCATGCACATAACAAACGCCTTAAGAATACCCCTTATTGCTATTTTTGGACCGACAGATCCTCGCCTTACAGGCCCCTTTCATCAACCTGCGGCAGTCATCAAAAAAGAAGTCCCTTGCTGGCCCTGCAGTTACCGAAAGTGCCCTTTCGATCATAGATGCATGACGGAGATCGGCCCAGCAGAAATATTTACAGAGAGTCAAAATTTCCTATGAAAAAAAAGCGGGCGGTCTTTCTCGATCGTGATGGGACCATCAACGAAGATGTAGGCTATCCCAACCAGTTCAGCCAAATCAACATTTTTCCTTACAGCTTCGAAGCGGTAAGGAAAATTAACAAAGCTGGATTGCTTGCAGTTATCCTGACCAATCAATCTGGAGTAGGAAGAGGTTTTATCACTGAAGAAGAACTCCAAGTCATTCACCAAAAAATCGAAGCCGCCTTTGCCAAGCACAAGGCTTATTTTGATGGCATTTACTATTGTCCTCACTACCCTCTTTCTTCTCTCTCTCTTTACAGAAAAGACTGCTCCTGCCGCAAGCCAGATACCGGCTTGGCCTTTCAAGCGGCTTCAGAGTTGAATGTTAATCTGGAAAGCTCCTACATGATTGGAGATAAAGTGGAAGACATGCTCTTCGGCGAGAACATCAAAGCATCCCCCATCCTCGTCTTAACCGGTTTTGGCCAAAAATCTCTCTCTGAGCTCGGCCAAAGAGGTGTTCAACCAGCATTTGTGGCCCAAAATCTACTCGAAGCCGTCAACTGGATCCTCAAAAGAGAAAAAGTTGACCTTACAGTTTTTGAACGACAATAATCTTTCAAGAAACCATAGCGAATTAAAATGATTAGATTTGACGATATTCTGGAAAAAGTAACCTCTTCTTATAAGGAGAAAGATATCACCCTTCTGCAAAAGGCTTATGTCTTTGCTGCCAAAGCCCATAAAGGACAAACACGGCGCTCAGGAGAGCCTTATCTAAGCCACCCTCTCGAAGTGGCGAACATGCTTGCAGAGATGAAATTGGATAAGACAACTTTGGTTGCTGGTCTCCTGCATGATGTCTTGGAGGATACTGATGTGACCCCCCTTGAAGTCAAGGAGGCTTTTGGCAAGGAAATAGCAGATTTGGTCGAGGGAGTTACCAAGATTAGCCGGGTCCAGGAGTCTTCTCCTGAAGCGAGACAAGCGGAAAGCATCCGCAAAATCATTTTTGCCATGACTGATGACTTGAGAGTCATTTTTATTAAATTGGCCGACCGGATCCACAATCTAAAGACCCTAAAATTTCTCTCAGAAAACAAACAGAAACAAATCGCTAAGGAGACTCTTGAAATTTACGCGCCCATAGCTAACAGGCTTGGGATGGGAAGAATTAAAGCGGAATTGGAAGACCTTTCCTTCCGTTATGTGGATCCTGATAATTATTTCAGAGTGGCATCCCTTGTCGAGCCAGAAAGGAAGAAAGCCGAAAAAGAACTCAAAAAAATCAGGGAGGAATTAAAAAATTTAATGAAGGAAAATCATATCCCAGCTGAAGTTTATTATCGCATCAAAAGGCCTTACAGCGTTCACGCAAAAATGGTAAGAAGAGCCATAAATTTTGATCAGGTCTATGATTTTATGGCCTTAAGACTCATCACGGATTCTGTCCGGAACTGCTATGCCGCCTTGGGCATTATTCACCAGACATGGACTCATTTGCCCCTTAGATTCAGAGATTTTATCTCCATGCCAAAGCCTAACCTATATCAGGCTCTCCACACCACGATCATAACCAAGGAAAAATCGAAATTTGAAGTTCAAATAAGAACTCAAGACATGCATAATTTGGCTGAAAATGGGATCTCGGCTCACTGGAAATACAAAGAAGCAGATCCCCAGCACATCATAAGAGAAGACACCAGGCTGGAGTGGCTAAGAGAAATGGTTGAGCTTTATAAAGAACAGAAGAGCCCTCGAGAGTTTTTAAATATCCTAAAGAAAGACCTCATTCCTGAGGAGGTCTATGTGTTCACTCCGAAGGGAAAGGTTGTCACTCTCCCTTTAGGCGCATCTGTCTTGGATTTCGCTTTTAAGATCCATACTGAGATTGGCTATCGCTCGGCTAAAGCCAAAATTAACGGAAAACTTGCTCCTTTAAAGACTATTCTCAAGACTGGAGATATCGTAGAAATTATCACCTCTTCAGAAATCACAACTAGGCGCGATTGGTTAAATGTCGCTTTTACCTCTTCAGCAAGACACCATATAAAACGGTGGCTCAATCTCCAAGAAAAAAGAAAAAATATTACCCTGGGAAAGAAACTCTGGGAAAGAGAAATACACAAGTACAGTCAAATTCCGGCAAAGTTCTTTGAAGAAAAAAATCTGCTCAAGAACTTGCCGAAAGCCACCGGCTATCGAATACAAAAATTAGAAGATTTTTTTGCTCTCATCGGTTCCGGCAAAATCATACTCCACAAAAAACTCATGGAACATCTCATATCACCAGAAGCATTGAAGATGAGAAAGGATACTTTCGTTGAAAAAGTTGTAACCAGAGTAATGAAGAAGCCGAAATCAGGAATCGTGGTGAAAAGGGAGGATGGTTCTCTAGTCAATCTCGCTAAATGCTGTTCTCCCATTAAAGGCGAGCCTATCGTTGGATACATAACTTCAGGCAAAGGAGTCAGCATTCATTCTTTCCGCTGTCCCCTAGTAAAAAAGGAAATTCTCAACAGTCAACGCATGGTTGAAGCCTCCTGGGGAGATTCTTTGGAAGGGAATTATAAGGGACAGCTCTTGATTAAATCAGAGGATTCGCCAGGAGTCCTAGCTAAAGTCGCCTCTGCTATCACCGAACTCAAGGGGAACATCACCAAGGCTGATGTGGTTACTTTTGCTGATAAAAAAGCTCAGCTAAAACTCAGGCTTGTCATTCGCGACATAAAACACCTGGAGTCCATCATTAAAAAAATATCCGGAATAAAAGAAATATTTTCGGTAGAACGGATTTGAAAATCTGACTAAAGGACTTTGACGACTTTCCCAGAGCGAAGACATCTCGTGCAAACCCATATTCGCCTGACTCCCTTATTGGTCTGAGCCTTGATCTTTTGCAGGTTCGGCTTCCACTTTTTCCCGGAAGCTTTGTGGGAGTGGCTTAGTGTCACACCAAAAAGGGGGCCTCTTCCACAAATTTCACATACTTTAGGCATGTTTCTCTTCTCTTTGTAACCGACTTTTATAGCACATTTTTACTAAAAAGCCAACTCACATCTATCAAGCATCACTTTTTTGTTATAAAAAGAAGGGGGACGGTTCTATTTTTTAATACAGAAAGCTTAGCACCATGAGATATAGGTAAGAGTAAAAAAAATAAAACCGTCCTCTCTGAACGGGAGCGAAGCCATTTCCAAAAACCTACTTCAATTTCTTCCTTCTCTTAAAGGCTTCCAAGGTGTTGCGCATAAGCATGGCAACTGTTAAGGGACCTACGCCTCTGGGGACAGGAGTCAAATAGGCGGCTTTTTCGATGACCCGCGGATCGACATCGCCGATAAGCGTATATCCTTTTTCCTGAAGGTCCTTCTCTCTTTTTTCATCTTCACCAAAAAATTCTTTGACTTTATCTTTATCTTTAAGTTGATTCATTCCCACGTCCACGACCGTCGCCCCAGGCTTTACAAAATCTGTATTTACATAAGCAGTTCTTCCGATGGCGGCCACGAGAATATCCGCTTCTGAAGCGACCTGGGAAAGATTCGCTGTTTTTGAATGGCAAGTGGTCACCGTTCCGTGTTCATTGGTCATCATGGCGGCCAGAGGCTTTCCGACAATGAGGCTTCTGCCGATTATGACCACTCTCTTCCCCAAAATGGGAATGTTGTTGGACTTTAGGAGCTCTATAATCCCCATGGGCGTGCAGGCCTTAAATCCTTCCTGATTCCATAGTAAAGCCCCTAAACTAAAAGGATGAAACCCATCGACATCCTTTTCTGGGGAGATTATGGCAATAATTTCGAACGGATTAAAAGAAGGAGGAAGCGGAAGTTGGACCAGGATTCCATCAACATCGTCCCTTTCATTCAGTTTTTCGATTTCAGCCTTTAAAGAAGCTTTTTCAATGTCTGCAGGGAACTTAAGAATTTCTGAATGAATGCCCAGTTTTTCGCTGGTTCTCTCCTTTGTCCGCAAATAGACCTTTGAAGCTGGATTTTCTCCCACCAAAATCCCCACCAAGCCAGGAACCTTCTTCGTTAAATCTTTAAAATGCTCGACTTGTTCTTTGACTTCCTCTCTGATTTTTCCTGCGAGGGTTTTCCCTTCAAGCCAAATGCCCATCGATTCCTCCTTGAAACGATTAATTTCCAATTATACAGATGTCTCCTTTTTATGACAACACATACCTAAAATTGGCCTTCCCGCCTCTAGAGAGAGTTGGTATGAAATTTGCAGAAAACACTTTCTCATTACTGCGTTTTGCTTTAAGACTTAAAAAGACATCAGGGCTCTAAGTGTTCTGATAACATATATTGAAAAAAAAATGGATATGGTAGATAATGGAATTGGTGTGAATAAAAAAAGAGTTCCCTTAATCTTTTTATTCTCAATGGCTATCTCTTTGCTGAGTTGCTCTAGCTCACTCCAAAACGAACAACTCAGGTTTGGAATTCGGGCAGCTCAGAAAGACTTATGGAACGAAGCAATTTTCCGTTGGCAAAAAGTCCTCCGTTCCTCCCCAAACTCTGCTGCAGCTCATAACAACCTCGCAGTCGCCTACGAGAAAAAAGGACTTCTGGAAGAGGCGAAAAAAGAATATGAAATCGCCTTAAAACTCAGCCCTGAAAATACTCGTATAAAATCCAATTATCAAAGCTTCAAAGAATATTACTCTCCTGTGAAGAAAGAAAATGATAAAGAAAATTAGCTTTGCGTTCCTTGTTGTGCTTGCCCTTCACTTCTCCTGCACATCTTTTGACTACCAGAAGATCAATGTTGAATTACCAGGGATTGCAACCTTAGACATTGATCAGTTTCAAGAAATCGTCATCAGCGATTTCTTAGTTGAAAAAGAAACGAAGGATTTTGACATCAACCAGGAACTCATTGATTCATTCTCAACAGAGCTTAGCAAACATTTCCTGGGGAAAATTTCCACAAAAGAAATGTCTTGGGAAGAGAAAGACATTTTCCATAAGGAAGACTTTTGGAAAAGCTTTGTGCCTGATCAAGAAGAAGCCCTCATTCTTACAGGCAGTGTCCAGTACTCAGAAGAAATAAGAAAGGCAATCTTGGAAGATCATTCGTCGATATCTGAAAGACATTACCCTACGAAAAAGGGCTTAGCTCAACGAAAATTCTACACTCTCATTCTTAACCTATATCTCATCAAGGCCAAAACTGGAGAAGTTTTCTATACAAGAGACTTTAAGGAATCCAAGGGCTACAAGAATCCGAAGCAAACTGCTATTTTTGCTTTTTTTGACCTGATAGAGACGGTGAAGGGGAAATTCTTACAAAATGTAGTGGGCAAAAAGAAGCTAGCGCAAAGATATTTAATCTCTGAATAAACAAGGAGACACCATGAAGCCTTATACAAGATACTCCTTTTATCTATTGATCTTATGCCTTTTTGTCTCTTACGGCTCGGCTCAATTCCTGTATTATCCCTATTATGGAAAAAATAAGGTCCTCTATGAGAAATTCAATTGGAATCACTATGAAACTGAACACTTCGATATTTATTATTATGATAAAAATATCGAAACCTTAAAGACCGTAGCTGAATTAGCCGAAAGCGCCTACCAGAGAATCAGTAATGACCTCAAGCACTCCATACCTAAACGTATTCCTATTATCTATTACAACACTCATACGGATTTTGAGCAGACAAACCTCTATCCTGGACAAGTGCCTGAAGGAATTATTGCTTTTGCTGAGAATGTTCTCTATCGAGTCGTTTTACAGGGAGACATGCCGTTGGACATTCTTCAGGATTTGATTGAACATGAGGTGACTCATATCTTCGAGTATTCCTTCCTGTATGGAAGTCAAGCCGGGCCCATTTACGATGTGAGGCAACCTCCCAAATGGATTTTTGAAGGGTACTCTGAATACAACACCGACACCTGGAGGCCTGTATCCTTGATGATCATAAGGGATGCTATCCTGAACGATCGGGTGCCTGAGCTTTCCGAATCTGGTGCACTCTTTTCTAGGTATCCTTCGGTCGGAGATCCAGCCTATGACTTCGGCCACGCCATTTACGATTTCATTGAACACAAGCATGGAAAAGGCGCTATCAGACAGCTCTGGAATTCCCTCAAAGGCTCTTCCCTCATCAGCAGAAGGAATCCTCTAAAGAGAGCATTCGATTATGACTCTAAAGAATTCAATCATGAATTTAAAAAATACCTTCGCAGTCGATTCAAGGATTTTCAATCGAGGGAGAATCCCGAGGACTACAGCATCACTCTCGGTCCCCAATTCCCTTTGAACCCTTATTTTATTGCCTTCTCTCACGCGCTCTCTCCTTCTGGAGATATTGTGGCTGTCTTGACGCTGAACAGCAAAGATTTCGACTTTGACATTCTTCTAATTTCTACTAAAGACGGGTCTGTCATCAACAACTTAACTAAGGGTTACACCATCAAATATGAAAACATTAAGTACAATGTGTACCTCGACCCTTCGGATGGCAGAGAGCTTGCTTGGTCTCCCGATGGAGACCAGATTGCTTTTTTTGCGCGGACAGGCCAAAAACATTCTCTTTTCATCATGAACTCTCTGACAGGAAAACTCCTAAAAAAAATAAATATACCTTATGATCAGCCCTCTGCTCCCGGCTACTTGCCAAGCGGAAACGAAATTCTCTTCACCGGCTTTGATAAAGGAATCCATGACATTTTCAAGATAAACCTCTCAACCGAGAAAATCCTTAATTTGACAGAAGATGACTTCTATGAGAGGGCGCCCGCCGTTTCTCCGGATGGAAAATATGTCGCTTACACGATGCGAATCGATACTTATGACAAGCTTTTCCTTTCTCCTCTAAACAATCTTAAGAAAAAGATCCAGCTGACTTCTGGCAAGGGGAACACAATTTCACCCCAATTTTCCCCTGACTCGAAGGAAATCTATTTCTCCGGCGATATGAGAGGCGCTTTCAACATTTATTCCTTAAGCCTCGAAAACGGGGAGCTCAAGCGCTACACCGATGTCAGAACCGGCAATTTCTTCCCTTCGCTTCAACCTAATGATTCAAATACACTCATTTTCTCCTCTTTCCACAAAGGAGTCTTCCAGATTTTTAAAGCCGAGCTCGAAGGCGAGGTTGAAAAAACCTTGACTTTCAGCGAACCCATAGAAAACCTAACCTTCCAACGATTCGAACCCATTATCGCTCTAGATATAAATGAAGAAAAAATAAAACCCTACAGAGGAATGAACAAGCTCTATTTAGCCTTTCGTCCTCCTATTGAAGCCCTTGTCTCTACCGACGGGTCTCTGTACGGAGGAACAGCTCTTGCCTTTACTGATTTATTAGGCGATCACACCTTTTATTTAATGGCTTACCAAGTCCAGAGTTTTCGCTCTTATGAATTTGCCTATCTGAACCAAAAGAGAAGATTCCAGTACATGGCTAACGCTTTTCACTTCACTCTTTTTTACTATCCTTCTTTTTATTACTATAACCCAGATTTCTACCATTACCTGACTTACCGCGATGCCATAGCTACTCGTACGATATCAGGAATAAACCTCCGAACTTACTACCCACTCAGCAAATACATCCGAACTCAAGCCTCCCTTTCCTTTACTCGGTACGAAGAAGAGTTTCTCTATCCTTATTTCAGAGAAAGACTTTCTGCTGCTGGTAGCAGTTACGGGCGGTTTTTAAACGGCAACTGGCTTGCAGCCTCCTTTGCCCTTGTCGGAGAGACAACACGTTTTAAGTTTTTTGGCCCTGCCGCTGGAAATACATTCATGCTATCTATTTCTCAATCCCTCCCCATTTCCGAAAACTTCCTAAGGAATACAAATCTCAGTGCCGATTTGCGTCAATACCTCAATATCGGATCCGACATGATTCTTGCTTTCCGGCTGGAGGCTTTTGCTAGTCGAGGAAGAAATCCGTTTATCTATTATTATGGAGGAAACAACCAGGTTCGTTCCGCTAACTACTACAGCATCATTGCCAACGAAGGTTGGTATGCCAATGCTGAGTTTCGGTTCCCCATAATCAACGCAGCTTCATCTATAATCGGGCAGATAGGTCCTGTTCGGGGAGTCTTATTCTTTGACATCACTCGTGCCAAAATCAAGGGTTATGCAGCGAAATTCTATACTTTTGATGGATTCGATGAATCCGGGTTCTTTGCTATCTTTCGCGAAGCGGATGCTATTGGATCGCTTGGCTACGGATTCGAGTTCTTTCTCCTTGGCATTCCTATTCACCTCGAATTTGTGAAAAGGCTCGAAATTCCAGATATTTCCAAGCCTTTCAGCTACAAAACCTATGGCGATATGAAGACAGAATTCTGGATCGGCTTCGACTTTTAAAAAAAATAAAATTTTCATCTAATTTTCTTGCATTCTCATTTCCACAGTGCTATCATAACCAAGCTTTTTTCCCTCGTAACAGCAAAGAGGGAAGATTTTTCCACACTTGTGGAAATACCTGTGGAAATCTTAGAATAAGACATGGAACCTAAAGATAAATCTAACCCTTGGCTAAAAATCGTTGGGGCCCTTCGGAAACAAATAGACAAGAATAGCTATGAGACCTGGTTTGAGCCCGCCGTCTTCATCGGACAAGAAGGCAATTCTCTTTATGTAAAAGTTCCCAATTCCTACTTTAAAGACTGGTTGTCTTTTCATTATTCCAGCTTAATAAGCAGTTGTTCTCAAAATCTTTTCGACAGAATCTATGATGTCCGATACATCATTGATGAAGATACAACATCCTTTAAGAGGGGTTCTCCTCATGAGAGAAAGTCCAAATACGGAATGCTCCTGAATCCAAATTTGAATCCGAATTACACTTTTAATAATTTCATTGTCGGGTCCTGTAATCAGTTTGCCCACGCGGCTTCCATCGCCGTGGCTAAGAATCCGGCCAAATCCTATAATCCTCTTTATATTTATGGAGGAGCTGGATTGGGCAAAACCCATTTAATGAATGCCATTGGGCACTTCACCCTCAATAAGTTCCGACGCCAAAAAATCCTTTACATCACCACAGAAAAATTCATGAATGATCTCATTAACCATCTTCAGTATGGAAAAATTCTCGATTTCCGTCAAAAATACCGGAGTGTCGATGTGTTGCTCATGGACGACATCCATTTCCTCTCAGGACGAGAAAGGACCAAAGAAGAGTTTTTTCACACATTTAACCATCTCTATGACAACCAAAAACAGATCGTTATTTCCAGTGATTGTCCTCCCAAAGAAATTCCTAACCTCGAAGAAAGATTCAGGTCTCGATTCGAATGGGGCCTTATTGCGGATTTAAGGCCTCCTGATATAGAAACGAGGATTGCCATCTTGAAAAACAAGGCTGAACTCGAAGGTGTACTGATACCTGAAAGCGTGGCTCTTTTTATGGCTGATAAAGTTCATTCCAACATAAGAGAATTGGAAGGATACTTGCGTCGGGTTATTGCCTATGCCTCGCTTAAAGGAGAAAAAATTGATTTAGACCTGGCAAAAGATGCATTGCAAAGCTTATTAGATTCCACTGCCCAAATTATCAATGTTGAAAAAATACAGAAAATGGTCTGTCATGAATTTAAAATCAAGCTCTCTCAACTCAAGTCCAGAAACAACTCTCCTAAGATAGCCTTCCCTCGTCAAATTGCCATGTATCTATCTAAAGAATTAACAAAGTCTTCTCTTCCTGAAATAGGAAAGAAATTCGGTGGAAAACACCACACTACAGTTATTCACAGCATAAAAAAAATTGAAAAAATGCGTAAACAGAATCCTGAATTCAACAGAAATATAAACAAATTGATTGGCTATATTAAATAAGAGAATCAATGTTTTACAAAGAATTTTCACATTTCCATTGATTTTATTTATACTATTATTTAATTATATATTATTATTTAATTATAAAATTATAGATTATCGAGAAAAGGTGGAAAAATGAAATTTTCAATTCGCAAGCAAGATATCTTGGAAGAACTTCAACTTCTTCAAGGAATAGTAGAGAAGAGAAACACACTTCCCATCTTAGCTAACATCTTGATAAATGTTACTAAAGAAAATGTGGAAATGACTGGTACAGATTTAGAAGTGGGTCTGAAAAGTCATTTTCCGGCAAAAATAGAAAAGACAGGAGCTGTAACAGTTTCTGGGAAGAAATTATTTGAAATCGTAAAATCTCTAGCTGAAGAGGAAGAAGTTACATTCAAGGAAAACCAGGATTCTATGATAGAAATAAGCGCCGGGGAGAGCGAATTCAAGATTTTGTGTTTACCCAAGGAGGATTATCCTCAAGTTCCAGAACCACGGTTTGAGAAAAATATCATTTTGCCCTTAGATTTAGTTCAAGAGATGATTGACCGAGTATATTATGCGATAACGCAAGAGCACAGGTATTATTTAAACGGAGCTTTATTAATCCTTAAAGACAAATCCATAGAACTGGTTAGTACGGATGGACATAGATTGGCTTATACAGCAAAATCCGCGGATGATTTGAAATTAGATGAGGAAATTAGGGTCATAGTAGCCAAGAAGACTCTAAGCGAATTAAGAAAAATTGAAGATGAAGAAGTAGAATTCGACTTTGACGAAAGCAATTTGTTTTTTAAGGTCAAAAACAGGACATTAGTATCGAGAATTATTGAAGGCAAATTTCCCAATTTCGAAGAAGTCGTTCCTGTTGGGAACCCCAATACTGTTGTTCTGCCACGAGATGAAATAACGAATGCAATTCGTAGAGTATCTCTTTTTTCCTCTGAGAGGTCAAAGGGAATAAAGTTGTTCCTCGAAAAGAATCAGATCAGGCTGTTCTCTTCTAACCCTGAAATTGGTGAAGCGCGTGACAAATTAGATGTCAATTATGAAGGAGAAAATTTAGAAATTGGATTTAATTCTCAGTACCTCCTTGATTTTCTTAGTGTGGTCAAGACAGACAGCGTCAAGTTTGAGTTGAAAGATGAGAACAGTGCAGTTTTAATGAGGCCTGAAGCAGAACAAGAAATGAAGTTCATCTGTGTCTTGATGCCGATGAAGATCTGAGGTTTATAGAAGTTCAAGGGGGAAAGTTTTTCCTACTGTATGGATATTTCCTTCAGAATCCACAATTATGGCTCCATATTCAGGATACTCCCTGATAATTTTTTGTGGATGAGGGCTGGCAAAGAGAGCAGTCGATAGAGCATCACAGTATAAGGTTTGAGGACCAATAACCGTTACGCTTTGCTTGTTCCGAGAAGGATATCCCGTATGGGGATCAAAAACATGGTGGTATCGGACATTGTCGGTTTCGAAACATCTCTGGTAATCCCCTGTCGTAGCTACCCCTAATTCCGACAAGCTGAGCACTCCCAAGTATCCTTTTTTCCGAGGATGCGTTATTCCAATTTTCCAAGAATGATTAGAAGGATTTCTTCCCCAGCAAAAGAGGTCTCCCCCTGAGTTAATAAAAGCTCGAGAAATCCCTATTTCTTTTAAAGCCTCTGCGGCGAGATCAATGCCTAATCCCTTAGCTATGCCCCCCCAATCAAGCTCCATATCAGGAAGAAGGGCAAGGCGGCCCTTATCTTTTTTAATCTTATCCATTCCTACGATTCTTAGAGTTTTTTTTATCTCTTTTGGTGGAGGGAGATGATATTTTTTATCAATAAATCCCCAGAGCCTCGATAGAGGAGCAACTGTTATATCAAAGAAGCCATTCGAATCCTGGTAAACCCGAAAAGCTTTGTCAAAAAGATCTAAGACGAGTGGATTATCGTAGTCTTTTATTCCAGGAGAAAAATATGCTTCGACCTCGGCAAAGACTCGATGGACTTCTTTCTGGCAGGCTTCGAATCTGCGAGGTTCGCAGAAAACATTCATCTCACAGATAGTATCAAAATAGAGAAGGGTCGCCCTGTTCCACTCTTCTTTGGGGCTGCAGCCAGTGAAAAGTGAAAAAAGAATGACAAGAAAGAGGAGAGCCTTTTTATCCAATGGCGGTATCCACAGAATAATGGGATTCAATTTCTAAAAGAAAATGGTTAGGAACACAAATGATCCGCTCTCCTTCAAAGGTGATGGGAGGAGTGTGAAGACAGATTTTCTGTGGGCAGGGAGAATCGGCGATCCGCGCTTTGCCCTCTTCAACCAGCACATCAACTTGACCTCCCCTAGTTGTAAAGGATTTTGAATGGTTCTTTTTCAGGGAGATGGCTTCAACCTTCTGGCCATTCAGATAAACGGATGCTTTGTCGCCTCGATATATCATGCGCTTTCTTTTAGGAGAAGATATAGAAGTCAACCAGGAGGATGGGACCTGGTACATTTCTTTCCATATTGAAAGCAGCCGGTTAAACCGAATATCCCATACTTTTTCATTTCTTATTAAGGCAAAAGAGCTCGGAACAGGTTTGATAAGACGGGAGAAAGCAAAGACAAGGTCAGCCTGGGAAGGAGATTGAACCTGCTTCCATTGGTTTTGAGATAGAACCTTTATCAAATCTGCTTGTTGGGGATGGAAGTTTATCGTAGCAAAATTTTGGCCCTGTAAAAAGCCATGTTTTTGTATCTCTTGGATAAGGGGCGTGATGAACTTATGAGGAAAAGAGGTGATGAGTTGAAGCTCAAAATCTCCTTGCGTCTTCTTTGAGATATAAAAAGAAGGTGAAAACAAAGGTAACAATAAAAGGGTCTTACAAAAGCCACGTCTATCCATAGGAATCTCCTTTTTTTATTATATCCGTAATAACAGGATAAAGTTTATTCTTTTTTGTTTGACGGAAATAGCGGAAGAGGATAAATCCTCCCGAGAGAAGCCCCAGAAGAAATCCTACCAAGCTAAATGCTGAAGGAGGCAAAGACAAGAATAGGGCGCAAAGATACCCGAGGGCAAGGCCTGAGAGGGAGGCAATGAGGAGAATCCCGAAGAGTCGGATCAGTTCTTTACTGTAGTCTCCTTCTGGAATTTCGATTTTAACTTCATCTCCTGGTTGAGCAGACAGAGGATTCAAGACAGTTATCGTCCCTTTTTCCTCCTGTTGTCCAATACATAAGAGGCGGGCTGAACAGGTCGGGCAAATCTCCTCTTTAAGCTCGACTCTTACTTGAGCAAAGTCTTTTTGAGAGGAGCAAACCACAGCCATCTCTTTCATTTTTGCTTCTCCAAACGCCCGATGGCATCAGTAGGACACTTTTCAATCTCGGGGATTTTCTTTGGGTCTATTTTTTTATAATCGGTGATCTTAGCGAGATTGTTTTCCATGACAATTGCCTCGGGACAGGCTCGGGCGCATATTCCGCAGGCTATACAGGCGTTCTTACAAACTTTCCTTGCTACTGCGCCTCTATCCAAGGAGCGGCAAAAGACAATGATTTCTTGAGAGACAGGGTGAAGTTCAAGAAGATTTCTCGGACAGGCATCTACGCATATTCCGCAGGCCGTGCAGTTGTCTTCTATGACAACAGGCAGGCCTTCCTCGCTCATGTACATGGCATCAAAAGGACAGGCGATAACGCAATCGCCAGAGTGAAGACAGCCATGGGTGCATTGCTTATTGCCTCCAATCAAATGTGAAGCATAGCACGTGGTGAGACCTCGGTAGGCACCGCGGTCTTTGGCCGCCTCAAGCGTCCCCCGGCAGTGTAAACGGGCCACCTTCTTAATGACTTCTTTGGCTTTTACTCCCAGAATATCAGCAACTTGATCGGCTACCTCTTTTCCTCCAACCGGACATCCGTCAGCAGCGACCTTCTCGTCAACAACGGCTTCAGCAAAAGCTTGGCATCCTGCATACCCGCAGGCACCACAGTTTGCCTGAGGGAGAATTTCTGAGATTTTTTCAATCTTGGGATCAATTTCGACTCTGAGTTTTCGGTAGGCCAAGACCAAACCTATAGAAAAGATCAACCCCAAAGCGCCCAAAGTGAATACAGGAACAAAGACTTCCATTTTTCTATTTAATCATCCCAGCAAAACCGAAGAAGGCTAAGGCCATGATTCCAGCAACAATGAGAGAGATTCCCGCACCCTTCAAAGGCTCTGGCACATCGGCAAAATCGAGCTGTTCTCTGATTCCAGCAATAAGGATAATGGCCAGAGTGAATCCTATTCCTGACCCGAAACCGAAGACCACCGATTCTAGAAAATTGTATTCTTTTAAGGCTGCCAGCAGAGCTAAGCCCATTATGGCACAATTGGTTGTGATAAGAGGAAGATAGATGCCCAAGGCTTGATAAAGCGGAGGGCTGATTTTGCGGATGAACATCTCTACCAATTGGACCAAGGAGGCAATAACCAGGATGAAAGAGACAATCTTAAGATAATCAAGGCCGTAGGGAATAAGAATCCAATGGTTAATAGCCCAGGAAACCACAGCCGTGATCGTCATAACAAAGGTTACAGCCAATCCCATTGATACGGCAGAGTCAATTTTTTTAGAAACACCAAGGAAAGGGCAGATGCCGAGGAAGTAGCGCAGGACAAAGTTATTGATGAGAACAGCTGAAATGAAAATGGCTAAGAGTTCCACTCCTTATCTCCTAGACTTCGTTTTTTCTTCAATTTTATTGGCCAATCCGAGAATGATTCCCAGAGCGATGAAGGCACCCGGGGGGAGCACCATGATAATCCAGGGCTCAAACCAGGTTCCCATCACCTGATGGCCGAAGAAAGTTCCGCTTCCCAAAATTTCCCGAATAGCACTCAGAACCAGCAGAGCGATAATAAAGCCTAAGCTCATGCCGAAGGCGTCTATCAGGGATCGTCCGATAGTATTTTTAGATGAAAAAGCTTCTTGCCGTCCCAGGATGATGCAGTTCACAACGATTAGGGGAACATAAGGCCCCAGATTTTTAGAAATCGGAGGGAAGAAAGCTGCCAAGAATTGGTCGGCAACGGTGACAAAGGTAGCTATGATGACGATGTAGGAAGCGATACGAACCTGGCTTGGTATAAGCTTCTTTATAGAAGAGACGACAAGAGAACTTAACACCAGCACAAAAGTTGTAGCCAATCCCATAGCCAAACCGTTAATCATGGCATTGGTGACCGCCAAAGTCGGGCACATACCCAAGAGTTGGCGGAAAACTGGATTTTCCTTCCATAAGCCCTTCGTGAAATCTTCGCTTACAGTTCTAGTGGGCATTTTATTCCTCGAACTTGAGCTTGCCGTCTTTCCTGAGCATCCTGGCCGTAACCAGGGAGCTGTTTACTGTATTAAGGACCGCTTCTGAGGAGATAGTCGCTCCAGTGATGGTGTTTATTTCCGAAAGAGCAAGCTCCTCAGGGGAACTCACGGCAGGTTTGCGGAGGCTGAGAGGTTGAGTGCAATCTTTGTTCTCCCAAAACTGGAGGAAAGATTCTTTATCAGTGATTTTTGCTCCCAGCCCCGGAGTCTCTTTCTGTTCCAGAATAGTGAGGCTATTTATACGGGTTAACTCGGTGTTTGTTCCGAGCATAAAAGTGATTTCATCTTGAAAGCCAACACCAGTGGCCTGAATGGCATAACCTAACAGGATTCCCTCGTCGTTGATACCTCCATAGATAGTCAGTTTCTTTTCTTTATACAGGGATTTGTTAGAATAAGTTCCAGGAACAACCTGAGTAATAGCTTTTTCAATTTCTCGTTGTTTGTTTAGGGCGATCTTCTCCTTGGTCAAGTTGCCGACAGTAGTCAGGAAACCTCCAGAAAGCACTCCCACTGTAGTCAGCACCATAACCATCCTGGAGGAAAGACTCATTTTTTCCTCCTTTCCCCTAAAATCCGGGGACGCGTGTATCTGTTGAGAAGAGGAACGAAGGCATTCATGAAGAGGATGGAGTACATGACTCCTTCAGCATATCCCCCAAAGAGCCTGATTAAGCCTATGACTAGGCCAATGCCAAGAGCATAAATCCAGGCTCCTAAAGGAGAGATGGGTGAAGTGACCATATCCGTGGCCATGAAAAAGGCACCGATTATTAAACCACCAGCTAAAATGTGAAAAAGAGGAGAGGCATACTTGCCTGGGTTAGCGAGCCAGAAAATGCCAGTAAAAATGCAGAGAGAGAGGATGATTCCAACCGGGATGCGCCAATCAATAGACCGGCGGAAGAGGAGATAGAGCCCGCCCAGGATGAGGGCCACAGCAGATGTTTCCCCTAAACAGCCTCCCACGTTCCCCCAGAACAGCTCCTTAAGAGAAGTCAAAGCTCCCTTGGTAATGGCGTCTTGAAATTTTAAATTTCCCAGCGGGGTAGCAAAGGTGGCGGTGTTGACTTTCATCATAACCGGAGGAATCCAGGTCGTCATAGCCACCGGGAAGGCTGTCTGGAGAAAGGCTCTTCCGACCAGTGCAGGGTTGAAAATATTATGGCCCAGGCCGCCGAAGACCTGCTTTCCTATGCCGATAGCAACCACAGCTCCAATGATGGCCAATTCCAGTGGAAGAGAGGGAGGAAGAGTCATGGCCAGAATAGTGCCTGTGATCACTGCAGAGCCATCATAGAGGGAATGGAAAGGCATCTTTCTCACCCAGAGGAAAAGAGCTTCGGTCGCGATTGAGGCAGCAATGCAAGACAAGAGCAAGATTACAGCCCTGAGCCTGAAAAAGTAGACAGAAGCAATGGCAGCTGGCAATAAACTTATAATGACAGAATACATAATTTTAGGCACAGAATCTTTTTCTTTTAGATGAGGCGAAGATTGAATGATAAATATTTTATCAGGCACTTTTCTTCCGTATCAATTCGGCAACTTTATTTTTCCCTAATCGAATCCAGTGAACAAGAGGAATCCTGGCTGGACAGACATACTGACAACAGCCGCATTCTACACAGTCAAGGATTCCCCAAGTTTCAGCCAGAGAAAAATTTTCGTATTTTACGCATTTCATCAATTGAGTGGGAACAAGACGCATCGGGCAGTGTCCTACGCATCGAGAGCAACTGATACAGGTATATTCTAATACAGGAGGAGGAGAATCCAAGGCTAATATCCCTGAGGTTGCCTTGACCAGCGGAACATCCAAAGACCATTGGGAAATACCCATCATGGGACCTCCCATGATCAGCATGTTGGCTCCATCTTTTAAACCCCCGCAGAATTCAAGGATATCTTTAAAGGGAGTTCCAAGGCGCACCAGAAGATTCTTAGGCTCTTTTATGCCTGAGCCAGACACTGTGATGGCTCTTTGGAAGAGGGGGACACCCTGGCTCACCGCCTCCCAGATTGCCTTTGTGGTGCCCACGTTCTGGACTACAACTCCCACATCAAAAGGTAGCCCTCCCCGCGGCACTTCTCTTTGGAGAAGGGCAGAAATGAGATTTTTTTCTGCTCCCTGAGGATATTTTGTTTTCAAAAGCGCGATTTCCGTCCTGGTGTTTTGAGCATATTTCTTAAGGATTTCAAAGGCGCCCGGTTTGTTGTCCTCAATTCCCATTATGAGCCGCGTGGCTCCAGTGGCTTTGCAGATAATTTCTCCGCCTTTAAGAATATCTTCCGGGAACTCTAACATCAGGCGATAATCTGCAGTGAGCACAGGCTCGCATTCGCATCCATTGATGATAATGGTGTCGATGGGTTTATCTTTGGGAGGAGTGAGCTTGACAGAAGTGGGAAAAGCAGCTCCTCCCAGCCCGACTATCCCTGCTTCTTTGACTTTTTGTCGAATTTCTTCAGGACTCAGCGAGAATGGGTCCTTTCGCTCTTTTTCTAGAGGCACATAACGGTCTTCACCGTCATTGGCGATGGTGACTGCGGGAACGAGATTGCCTCCGGGATGGATATAATGGTCAACAGCCAGCACTTTTCCAGAGATGCTGGAATGAACAGCAGCCGAGAAAAGAGTCTTGCCTTCTCCGATTTTCTGGCCGAGACTCACTTCGTCTCCTTTGCTGACCAAGGACTCGGCAGGACTACCAAAATGCTGGAGCAGGGGGATGAAGACCTTTTCCGGAGGGGGCATGGGCTCGAGGGCCTTCTCAGCAGTTAGCTCTTTGAATTCGGGAGGATGAACACCATGGGGGAAAGTTTTTATTCTCATCGGCTAAAGAGTATTGAGCCAAAAAATTAGGTTAAAGTTTATAAATTGTCTTATGATAATGTCAACCCTGAGTTAAGAAGGGATAAGAGGGGACGGTTCTATTTTTTCTCTTCAGGAGAAAAGCTTGCTCTTTCACTTGGAAAAAATTTTTGGTGTATGAATAGACGAAAAAACAAAGTTTAAGACATGACAATCTTAATAAAAGAGAAAAAATAGAACCGTCCCCATTTTTTATTTTTTATATTGATTTTTTATAGCGACATAGGATAAGGTTTAGGCGTTTAATAGAGAATGGAGTCGATGATGGCCGTACAAATAAGAGAAGTAAAGAATCGAAAAGACTTGAAAACATTCATTTACCTGCCTGAGAAAATTCATGCTGATCAGGAGAATTGGGTCCATCCTATTTATATGGATGAGTGGAAATATTTTGATTCCCGCAAGAACAAAGCCTTTAACTATTGTGACACAATCCTTTTGCTGGTTTTCAGAGAAGGAAAGACAGTCGGCCGGATCATGGGCATCATAAATACTCGCTATTACGAGCAGAGAAAGGAAAAGACGGCGCGCTTTGCCTATCTTGAAACCTGGGAAGACAGGGATGTCGTTTATGCTCTTTTGAGCCACGTGGAGGAATGGGCTCGTAAAAAGGGCATGACCAGAATTATCGGTCCCTACGGATTCTCTGACCAGGACCCAGAGGGCTTTCTGATCGAGGGGTTTGAGAATCGAGCCACTATTGCCACCTATTATAACTTTGAATGGATGCCTTCTTTTGTAGAAAAGGAAGGATACACGAAAGATGTCGACTATTTTGTTTATAGACTCGACGTACCCAAGGAATTCCCTGAGTTTTACAAAAAGATATACGAGCGGATCAAGAGGAGAGGGAAGTTTGAAATTGTGGAATTCCGGAAGAAGAAAGAATTGAAGCCTTGGATAATTCCTGTCTTGACTCTCATGAATGAATGCTATACTGGAAGCAATATTTATGGCTATACTCCCCTGGATGAGAGGGAAATGAATGATTTGGCCAAAAGGTATTTGCCCGTTCTTGACCCGAGATTTGTTAAGGTCGTCAAAAGAGAAAATGAGGTGGTGGCTTTTATAGTTGGAATTCCGGATATGACCGAGGGTATTCGGAAAGCGAAGGGACGTCTTTTCCCCTTTGGCTTCCTTAAAATTTTAAGGGCAGCCAAAAAGACAAAGCAACTCGACCTGCTCCTCGGGGCAGTTAAAGATAAATATCGTGGTATGGGACTCGATGTTCTTATGGGAGTCAGAATGATCCTTTCGGCGCAAGAGGCGGGCCTAGAAGTCATGGATACTCATCACGAGCTGGAATCAAATGTAAAAGTTAGAGCCGAAATGGAAAAAATGGGAGGAAAGCTTTACAAGCGCTTCCGTGTTTATCATAAGAAACTTTAATTTTATTACTTCGCCTCAGCCCAGTTGATCCCCCATCCCAGATGAACCTTTAAGGGAACCTTTAAAGAGAAGGCTTTCTCCATCTTGTTTTCGACTAGCTTTTCCAGCTCATCTCTTTCCCCATCTGGAACTTCGAAAACAAGCTCGTCGTGAACCTGGAGGATCATTTTAGATTTGAGTTTGCGTTTCTTTAATTCTTTCCAGATCTCGATCATAGCTTTTTTCATTAAATCCGCAGCCGTGCCTTGAATGGGAGTGTTGAGCGCAATCCGGCGTCCTGCTTGTTGGGTCATTTTATCCACCTGCTTTAACTCTGGGACTTGTCTTTGTCTTCCAAAGAGAGTTTCGGAGAAGCCTTTTTCCTGGGCATCTTTGACTTTCTTCTCCAGGAACTCATGGACCTTTGGATATTTTACAAAATATCTGTCGATGAAATCTTGAGCTTCTGAGGTAGAAGTTCCTAACTCTCTGGCTAGGGAATAAGCGGAAGCCCCATAAATAATGCTGAAATTGATGATTTTGGCCCTTCTTCGCTGCTCTTCTTTAAAGAGCATAGAATCACCTCCGAAAACTCGTTCGGCTGTATCTTGGTGGATATCATTGTCTTCAAGAAAGGTTTCTATTAAGGTGGGGTCTTCTGAGAGGTGAGCCAAGATCCTCAACTCTATCTGGGAATAGTCTGCCGAGAGAAAGAGATGCCCGGCATCAGGAATAAATGTCTGGCGGAATCTCTGACCCAATTCTCCTCGGGCCGGGATATTCTGGAGATTCGGGTCGCTGCTCGAGAGTCGGCCGGTAGCGGCCACAGTCTGATTGTAGGAAGTATGAATCCTTCCTGTTTCAGGATTTATAAGGAGAGGAAGGGCATCGGCGTAGGATGATTTTAACTTTGCCAGCTGCCTGTATTCTAGGACATCCTTAGCTATTGGGAAGTTGTGAGCTAAATCCTGGAGAATATGCACTGCAGTGGAGTACCCTCTAGTCTTCTTGGTCCTCCTTGTAGCAGGGAGTTTCATTTTATTGAACAGGACATCTGCTAGCTGTTGGGGGGAGTTGATATTGAACTCTTCGCCGCTAGCCTCGTAGATTTTCTTCTTTAAATAACCGAGTTCTGTATTTAACTCTGAAGATAGATTTTTTAAAGTGTGGACGTCGACTTTAACTCCCCATGTTTCCATGTCGGCCAGAACTCTGATCAGAGGCAGCTCGATTTCCCGGTAGAGCTTCTCCAATTTTTTCTCCTTAAGCCTAGGCCAGAGGAGAGTGCTGAGCTGAAAAGCCAAAGCGGCATCCTGGCAGGCATACGGCGCGACTTTTTCGATGGAAACTTGATTAATGGTCACTTCTTTCTTGCCTGAACCTACTATATCTTTATAAGGGATGGCTTTGACCTGGAGATAATTCAAGGCCAGGGTGCTGAGGTTGTGTTTTCCCCAGTTAGGCTCCAGTAAATAAGAAAGAATCATGGTGTCTGATTCTAAGCCTTGAACAGTAATCCCTTCTCTTTTCAAGACGATATAATCATATTTAATATTCTGGCCCACTTTTTTTATCTTAGGGTCACAGAGGACTCCTTCGAGAAGGCGCAAGGCTGTGTCTTTTGAGATTTGACTGGGAGCTCCTCTGTAGTCATGCCGAAGAGGAAGATAGTAGGCCTGCTGGGGTTTCATGGCAAAAGAAATCCCGACTAAGCGGGCTTTTGTCGGAAAAGGGCTATCAGTTTCCGTATCAAGGGCTACGCATTTGGCCTCTTTTATTTTGCTAATCAACTGTTTCAACTGCTTTTCTTGATAGATGACTTCGTAATTTTTTTTGACGTCTTTCCTTTCTTGCAAGTAGTCTGAGAGGAGAGATGTAAACTCCAATTCTCTAAAAAGCTTGGTTATTTCCTCATAATCGGGGTCGCTCAAGCGGAGTTCTTCCAGATTGAATTTCAAGTCCAGTTCTTGTTCGATGGTCACAAGGGTTTTGCTCAATTCCAATTTTTCCAGGTTCTGTTTGATTTTTTCTTTCAAACGGGGATTCTTCAGCCTGTCCAGGGATTGAAGAAGATTCTTCAGGGAGCCGTGCTCATTGATGAGGGCCTTGGAGGTTTTTTCACCAATCCCTGGTACTCCTGGAATGTTGTCTGAAGGATCTCCCCACAGGGCGAGGACATCAACGACTTGAGAGGGGAAGACACCGAAGAATTCCTTAACTTTTTTTTCATCGAGATAGATCTCTTTGGCAGGATTGAAGACGGTAGTGGTTTTGTTGACGAGCTGGAATAGGTCTTTGTCTGTCGTCACGATGACAGAATGAACTTCTTGAGCAGTGGCTTTACGAGCCAAGCTAGCCAACACATCATCGGCTTCGTAGCTCTCGAACTCGAAACAGGGAATGTTTAAGGCCTTGATGACTTTTTTGACCACAGGAACTTGAACTTCTAAATCCTCTGGCATGGGTTTGCGGTGGGCTTTGTAATCCTTGAAGGCTGAATGGCGGACTGTTGGGCCTTTGACATCAAAAACGACTCCCAGGTACTGAGGCGTTTCTTTGTCGATTAGCTTCCTGAGCATATTAACGAACCCATAGATCGCATTGGTGGGAAAGCCTTGAGAGGTGGAAAGACGTTGAATAGCGTAATAAGAACGATAGAGGAGAGAATTTCCGTCGATTAGAAAAAGCTTTTTCGTCTTCACGAAGATTAGGCTTGAGTGAGGGGAATTTTAATCTCTTCTGGTTTAAACCCTTTTTTTTCAGCTTTAATGGAAAGGGTGAATATCTTGCCCGGAAATTCTGGGATGGGGAAGCCAAGCGTGAGCTTTCCATCTTCGGCTGTAAATCCATCAAAAAGGACATATTCTTTATCGATTTCTGTAATAGCTCGGGCTGTGATTTGGGAAAAAGAAACGGGCTGGGAAGGAGAACCTTGTCTCACTTCTAAGGAAAAGCTTAAAGGCTTGGATGAGGAAGGAAGGGAGAGTTGAATGAGGTTTATTTCCAGAGCTCCGTGCTCCGGAATTGCCGCTTCTTGAGGGGGAGTGGAGCTTAAAGGTTTCTGATGAGCGCTCTCTGGTTTATCAGGAAGGCTCAGATAGTGATCACATTTTCCAGCAGAGATATCATGAATGAAAGCAAGATGCTGTTTTTTCATGAGCTGTAGAAGCTTTTGGTTGAAATCGGGTTGGTTAATAAAGGAGTGGTAGGGGATTTTCCGCGAATGAAGAGTTTTTCCTGATTTGTAGATGAAAGATTCAATGTATTTGGCACTTATCCCTTTGTCTTGGGTTTGGATGTGGAAAGAAAGGCCTTTGTATTGGATGTGAGTGTTAATTCCGGCCATTTTCCTCAGGTTCTTAAACGATTATTTTCCACTCTATTATACACTTCCTCCCAAAGATATCAAGTTCTTAGAGTTCAGGACAAGCACTTCATTTTCCGTTATAAGAAGAGGTTTTTGGGAATGTCTTCGCTCCGTTCAGATTTTTAACGCCATTCTCCTTTCAGTCTTCTCGGCTGCTGCGTAACTCGCTATGCTCAAACATACTCGCAGGTCGACTTCCCTCGAAGACCGAAATCCGAAGGCTAAATCTTCAAGGTCGCGTCAGCCATTCCCAAAAACTCTTAAGATATTAGCTCCAAGCTAGTCTGTTGTTGGCAATTGCAAGTCAGATAGGGGACGGTTCTATTTTTTATTCTTACATTTATCTCATAGTGCTAGGCTTTCTATTTCAAAAAATAGAACCGTCCCCTAAGAAGAATTGGAGGAACCCCTCTTAAAATGTCTTTCTATACAAAGCATGGCCATTATTGACAAAGGAAGGCGAGATGTTATAATAATGGGAATTCTTCAGGAGAGAAAAATGCTGATAAATGTGGATAAATTGCCCCAGGAAGGCTTGAAGGTTGCGAAGGATTTCGAATTTTCGAGCCTTGACCTCGTGGAAGAGAGCGCGGTTTTCCTCCAGCCTGTTCGGGCTGAAATGAAGATAAAGAAAGTTGGAGATGAGATCCGAATTAAGGGAAAAATAAAAACTTGCCTCAGCTTTGTCTGTAGCCGTTGCTTGATTCCTTTTAAATTTCCTGTTGATTCCTCCTTTGACCTTGCCTATCTTCCTGAAGAGCTTGATATACTCAAGGAAGAGTTGGGAACTGAGGATTTGAATAATTACTTTTATCGCGACCGCCGGGTCGATTTAAAAGATGTCGTCTTGGAGCAACTGAACTTAACCTTTCCAGTCAAACCTCTTTGCTCTGAAAAATGCCAGGGAATATGCCCTGTTTGCGGGAAGAATCAAAGAGATGGAAAATGCAGATGTGTGGTCGAGGATTCTGACCCACGCCTCCAAAAACTTAAATCTTTCATCAAAGACAGGAGATAAATGGCCAACCCAAAAAGAAGACATACGCAATCAAGAAAGGGGAAAAGGAGAGCTCATAATGCTCTAATCCTTCCTTCTTTATCTCTTTGCGACAATTGTGGAACTCCCAAATTGCCCCACCGGGCCTGCCCTGAGTGCGGATTTTATAAAGGTAGGCAGGTTAAAGAGGGAACTGAAGATTAAAGAGGGATGAATGAAGATTGCTGTTGATGCCATGGGGGGAGACTTCGGCCCTCAAGTTACAGTAGAGGGAGCTCTGCGGGCTTCCCAAGAGTATCACGTTGAGGTCATCCTCGTAGGAGTCGAAGAGCTTATAAAGAAGGAGCTCTTAAAACATAAAAACTCAACGAAGAAAATATACGTTGTCAATGCTCCAGAAGCAATAGGCATGGGCGAGGGAATTCTTTCTTTCAGAAAAAAGAAGAATTCTTCCATACGTGTTGGGGCTCAGCTGGTGAAAGGTTGTGAGGCGGATGCTTTTGTCAGCACTGGAAACACTGCAGCTGTGGTTTATATTTCTAAGAAAGTTTTGGGATCTTTAAGCGGAGTCGACAAGCCTGCTCTATCCCTGTTAGTGCCCAATTTGAAAGGCCTGACTCTTCTCTTGGATGTGGGAGCTAATGTTGATTGTCGACCTCAGCATTTAGAGCAGTTTGCTATGATGGGGCAAATTTTTATGGAAAATGTGCTTGGTCAGAAGAATCCCAAGATCGGATTGATGAGTATCGGCGAAGAAAGCTCCAAAGGGAATGAACTCACTAAGGAAGTCTTTGAAAGGCTGCAATCGTCTGCTTTGAATTTTATCGGGAATGTAGAAGGCAAGGATATATATTCTGGGAAAGCAGATGTCATTGTTACCGATGGTTTTATCGGCAATGTGGCTTTAAAAGTGAGTGAAGGGGTGGTAGAAACGTTATTCTACATGGTTCGCAATGAGGTGATGAAGAACTTTTTCGCCAAAGTCGGTTATCTTCTCATGAAAAGAAATTTAAAGAAGATGTATAGAAAAGTAGACTATTCAGAATATGGAGGGGCGCTGCTTCTGGGATTGAATGGAGTATGCATCATTGGTCATGGGCGATCGAACGCCAATGCGGTTAAGCATGCGGTGAAACTGGCCAAGGATTTTGTGATGAGTAGAGCCCAGGATAAGATACAGCATGAAATGGCCAGAGTCTTCCAGATGAGTGGAGAGGTTTAGGTTCAGGAATGAATTTCTCAGGGAAGGCATCTCTCATTACCGGTGCTTCTCAAGGCCTAGGCGAAGCCATAGCTACAGAACTTGCGAGAAGTGGAGCTGAGGTCATCCTGGTCGATATTCAGGAGGAGAAATTGAGAGAAGTTGCAGGGAGAATAGAGCAAGAAAGGGGCAAAGCTTCTTTTTACAAAGCTGATGTTTCTAAGATGGAGCAAGTTCAAAAGACAGTTGAAGAGGTTCTCCAGAATCACCCCAAGATTGATCACTTGGTCAATAACGCTGGAATAAACCGGGATAATCTTCTGGTGCGGATGAAAGAGGAAGAGTGGAATGCGGTTTTAGCCGTTAACCTGAACGGGATTTTCAATTTGTCCAAGGCTGTCATAAGACACATGATGGGCAATCGATTCGGTCGAATCGTTAATATTTCATCTGTAGTGGGATTAATGGGAAATCCAGGCCAAACCAATTATGCAGCTTCAAAGGCGGGTGTCATCGGTTTTACAAAGGCTTTAGCTAGGGAAGTTGCTTCTCGAGGGATTACGGTCAATGCCGTGGCTCCTGGCTACATTGCTACCCCCATGACAGAGAAGCTTCCAGAATCCATCAAGAAAGTCTTCATTGATTTAATACCCATAAAAAGGTTTGGCACACCCGAGGAAGTCGCTCAGGCAGTGAAATTTCTCCTTAGCGATGAGGCTGCCTACATAACAGGCCAAGTCATCAGCGTGAATGGCGGCATGTATATGTAGGCTCTTGATAAAAATGTTTGAGTAAAGAGGAGGAAAATCATGGAAAGAGATGAATTGTTGAAAAAAGTAAGAACAATTATTTCTGATAAACTCAGCATAAGTGAGGATCAGATTACTGAAGAAGCTTCTTTCATCGATGACTTGGGAGCGGATTCTCTTGATACAGTGGAACTGGTAATGGCCTTAGAAGATGAATTTGGTATGGATATTCCTGACGAAGAGGCAGAAAAGTTAACCACTGTCGGCAAGGCTCTCGACTATATTCTTAGTCATCTTTCTTAAATTTAGAATTTTGTAATGAGCATTACCGCTTCCCCTAAAAAGTCTCTCTCGCCAAGACGAGTCGTTATCACAGGAATAGGATTGGTCACTTCTTTAGGGATAGGAACGCAGAAGAGTTGGGAAGCTTTTCTTAAAGGGAGGAGCGGAGTTAGCTTGATTACCAGATTTGATGCTTCTCAGTTTTCATCAAAAATCGCAGCTGAAATAAAAGACTTTGATCCACATGATTTTATTGAGAAAAGAGAAATCAGGAAGATGGATCCCTTTATCCAGTATGCTTTAGCAGCTGCTCAACTTGCTGTCGAAGACTCAGGTTTAAAACCTTTTGAGTTGAAGGGAGACAATACGGGTGTTTATGTGGGTTCAGGAATAGGAGGCATTGGAACGATTGAAGATATTCATAAAACTCTTCTTGAGAAAGGGCCCAGTCGAGTTTCACCATTTTTCTTGATTTCAACCATCATCAACGAGGCTTCAGGTCAGATTGCTATAAGATTCAAAGCTCAGGGTCCGAATTCAGCCACGGCAACCGCCTGCACGACAAGCACCCATGCTATTGGTGATTCCTTCCGAATCATAACTCGAGGAGAAGCCGATATCATGCTGGCAGGGGGTTCAGAAGCCCCCCTCACTCCCCTTGGAGTTTCTGGTTTTTGTGCCATGCGAGCTCTTTCTTTGAGAAACCAAGAGCCTGAAAAAGCCTCTCGTCCCTTTGATGCCGAGCGTGACGGGTTTGTTATGGGAGAAGGGGCTGGAGTTCTTGTCCTGGAAGAACTCGGAAAAGCTCTAAAGCGAGGAGCCAGAATATATGCAGAGGTTGTCGGATACGGAATGAGCGGAGACGCCTATCATGTTTCTGCTCCTTCCTTAGATGGAGATGGTGCTTTTCGAGTCATGCAGAGAGCTCTTGAGGATGCAGGTGTTCCACCTGAGGAAGTGAACTACATCAATGCCCATGGGACCTCGACGCCTTATAACGACAAGATCGAGACACTGGCCATCAAAAGACTCTTTGGAGATCACTCTCATAAGATCGGAGTGAATTCTACGAAGTCTATGACAGGACACCTCTTGGGTGCTTCGGGGGCAGTCGAGGCGGCCGTAACTGCACTTGCTTTAAAAAACCAGGTTATGCCTCCAACCATCAACTATGAGTATCCCGATCCTGAATGTGATTTGGATTATGTTCCTAATAAAGCGCGTCAAGCTGAAGTAAATTATGGTTTAAGCAATTCTTTCGGATTCGGAGGCACGAACGGCTCCCTTCTTTTAAAGAAGTACGAAGAATAGAGACAGTAAATAAGCTAAACAAAATCTTTAATACGAGGAGGCATAATTGAATATTTATGTTTTTGTCAAAAGGGTGCCTGATACAGAATCCAAAATAAGGATAAATCACGACAACAATACTATCCAAGAGGAAGGCTTGAATTTCATTTTGAGCCCCTATGATGAATATGGGGTGGAAGAAGCCCTTCGGCTGAGAGAAGCCAAAGGTGGAAAGGTCACGGTTGTATCCGTGGGGTCTGAAGAGGCAATTGTTATCCTGAAAAAATGTTTGGCTATGGGAGCAGATGAAGCTATCCTTATTAAGGATGATGAAGCGGAGACTTATGACAGTTTGAGGGTATCGAAAATCATTGCCCAGGCTGTTAAGGAAAAATTTACAGACTTCAATCTCCTTCTCTTTGGTAAACAGTCGGTAGGGGCGGACAATGGTCAAGTCCCTACTATGGTGGCGGAATTTCTGAGCTTGCCTCAGGTGAACGTGGTGACAAAACTGGAAATAGAAGGAAACACCGGAACTGCTCATCGAGAAATCGAAGGGGCATTGGAGAAATTTGAATTCTCTCTTCCAGCTGTTATCAGCGCCCAGAAAGGGTTGAATGAGCCCCGTTATGAAACCCTGAAGGGAATAATGGCGGCCAAGAAGAAAGAGATCCCTGTTTTGACTCTTAATGATTTGGATATAGGGGAAGACGAGCTGAAGCCTCAGTTGGAAATTGTCAAAATGGAGGGGCCGGCGCCCAGAGAAGCCGGCAAGATTATCGAGGGCGAGCCTGCTGAAGCAGCCCAAAAACTCGTTGAGCTTCTGCGGAAAGAAGCTAAGATTATCTAAAGGGAGGAAGGAGTGATTTTAGTCTACATAGAAGTCAGAGAGGGAAAAGTGAAGAAATCGTCTCTTGAAGCCCTGTCCGAGGGAGGAAGAAGAGCCAAAGATTTGAATACAGAAGTGAATGCAGTTTTTGTCGGTCACAACCTGGATAGCCTTGCTACTGAGGTTTTTCCTTACGGGGCTTCAAAGGTTTATATACTGGATAATAGTCTTCTCCGCCACTATTCTGCCGAAAGTTACGCTCAGGCGCTGGTCAATTTGACAGAAGAAATCAAACCAGATGTGCTATTTTTTTCGGCCAGTGCCATGGGGAAGGACCTGGCACCCCGAGTGGCGGCCAAATTGGGAGTCAGCTTGGCTTCTGATTGTACCAAGACAGCAGCCAAAGATGGCAAATTAGAGGTCACCCGTCCTGTATTTGCGGGAAAGGCTCTGGCCACTGTAACCTTTAAATCTAAACCCCAAATGGCGACCTTGAGACCTAATGTCTTTCCTCTGATTGAGCCTGCCTCAGAGAAAGGAGAGGTTATTAAGAAAGAGGTTGCTATTCCTGAAGAACAGATTAAAGGTAAAGCTGTTGAAGTTATAAGAGAAGAGGGGTCTGAACTGGATGTGACTGAGGCCGAAATTGTCGTTTCTGGGGGAAGAGGAATGAAGGGGCCGGAAAATTATGCTCTCTTGCGGGAACTTACAGCTATCCTGCCTCAATCGGCTGTGGGAGCTTCCCGTTCAGCCGTGGATGCTGGGTGGATTGATCACCAGCATCAAGTCGGCCAGACAGGCAAAACAGTTTCACCCAACCTTTATCTGGCCTTTGGGATTTCAGGAGCCATCCAGCATCTAGCCGGGATGTCCTCCTCGAAATGGATCGTGGCGGTCAACAAAGACCCTGAGGCACCTATTTTCAAAGTGGCCGACTATGGCATTGTCGCTGACCTCTTTCAGGTTATCCCCCACCTAAAAGAGGAGCTGAAGAAAGTCCTCTCAGAATAGATAACTTCAAGGCCGTTTGGGTCTTATGTCAAGCAATTTTTTTATCTTTGACCTGCATCAAGTATAATATTCTTTTTGAGTTTTTTATCTTCACTACCCGGCAGATTTTGAAGCATCTGCCGAATTCCTTTTCAAAATTCTTTTGTGTGTAATTGCTAAAAATATCTTCTCTTGTTGAGAGCAATCTCTGAATTTGGGAATCACTTTTCGGAATAAATTCTATAATGAGTGATTGACAGATTTTTTTGAGAAAAGAAGCAATTTTATCTAATGGAAGATTGTTAGAGATTGCCAAATGGTGAAGGAGAGCGAGAGCAAACACTGTATCGGTTGGACCCCGCTCGATAAGCGACATCCTTTCTCTGTTTTCCCATCCTATTGCAGGGCTGGGATTAGTAAGATCTAATAACAAAGGCAGAATATTTGTTTCGTTTTTTGCGATACATTCTTGATAATTTTTTTCAACCGCTACTGAATCAATATCAAAAGATACGGTCTTTATTCCTTTTTTACTAGCAATTCGACTAAATATACCTATATTGGCACCGAGATCCCACACTTCATTAGGATTTATTATGCTCAAGAAATCTTCCAGAATTTGTTTTTTATGCTCATGTGCTTCTGGAGAATAATTTGTTTTATCATAGTAATCTGCCCATTCCGTTTCCTTCAATCGAAATTTTATTTTTCTTATTGTAGATTCTAAATGGTCCATAAGACCGACATATGATCTGTGCCTTATCTTTTTGCGATTTATTCTTACTGTTTTAGAGGAAAAATATTTCTGACTAAATGCATGGACATGGATGTGCATTGCTAGGCCGGGAATAAAACGCGTGTAAAAAGGAAGGATTTTGCTCGTTAGGTCTAGAGGAATTCCATCTATAGAAGTTTTTAATAGCTGATTTAGACGAAGATCTTTGTGCGACATCAGCGTCAAGGGTCCGAGAAAGTGCTGACAAAACTGTCTATAAGCAACCCAAGGCTTTCCTTCCTTAAGTTTCTCGAAAGAAAGCGTGTCGATGAAAATGGGTTTACCATTTACAAATTGTATATTATAGGCACTTGCATCCTTGAGGGACATGCCGAATTCAAGAGCGATTTTCTGTATTTTAATAGTCGTTAAGGCTGCATCTTTTAACTGTCCAAAACACCATTCGTATGGATACGAAATGAAAGATATTGGCTCTGGTTTTATGACCTTGTATATCGCTTCTGCCTTGGCGAGGGAAGTATCGGGTTCTTTGTGTCTAACTAGAAGATTAGATTCTGTGAGGGTTTTGTAAAGACCAGATTTTATTAAATGATCATAATGTTCTTTATAAACTTTATTTACGAGTCGGTAGAGTTTTTTGTTTTTAAAGAAAAGGAATCCGCTCGGATCCCTGAAAGAGCCGGGAACTTCCTCAAGATCATCGTTCATTTACTTGTTTTTTTTTAAAAATTTTCGATAAAAAAGTCTTTATTTTTGTCCAAGAGATTTTGATGATAAGAGAAATACTTATGAGGGCGGCTATGATAAGTTGAAGGACATAACTGCCTGTCCCAGGGTCGATATAGGCATACATGAACTTAGGAAAAACAAGAAAATTAAACGAAAGAATGATACAGATGACTAATAGCCGTGTTGCATTTTTCATTATTCATCTCCTGGAAAAATTCTCTTTATCATGAAAGTTTGACATTGTCAATTGCCTGGACTCGTTCATATAATTAATGCGCTATAAAAATCTCCAATCTTGAGTCCTGCTTTTTCCTTCACGGAGAGATCGAGTTGCTTAATTAATACCAGTATTTATCTTTTTGGCGGGTAATAGGTGAGGCCTAGCTTCCACGAAGCTTTATCGAATACACTTCCTTTGATGATAAATTCATCCAACCGCTGTAAATAATTACTTTTCCAGTTTTCATGCCGCCATTTATGGTAATAAAAATTTCGTTCTCGGACCTCAGCTGGATCAATTTCAAAGACTGAGCGACCATCGAATTTTTCATTCAAATTGAGGATAGAACTTATCGTGGCAGGGATATCGGTAAGGGCAGTCTGTGCCTTCGATGTCTTCAAAATTCCTTTGCTTTGGGGAGGTTTAATAGCCATCAAAGCCGTCGCTGACCCGGCTATTATAGGAATACTTTTCCCAACACCAGAGAGATCTTGATCAATATGCTTGCTCAGGTTCCTCATTTTGATTTCTCGACCAACTCCATGATCTGCGTGGAGAATAATCAGAGATGATTCATAAACACCTTTCATCTTGAGCTTCATTAAAAATTTTATAAAATGATCAAGGCAACATTTAGCTTGTATCTTTAAGTTTTCCCTAGTGGCAGGGATGTTCTCAGTGTATTCACATTCATTGTTGACAACAACTGGAGGATGGGAAGTCATTAGATGGATATACTTGTAAACAGGCTTAATTCTGCTGACTGACATGTGATTGATCAAATCATTTAAAAAGGCTGCATGTGAAAAGTAACGTCCCCTGAGGCTACCATTAGTAGAAGTTAACATACGTTGTATGAACCATTGCTCATTGTTATATATAGCTCTCTTGAGAAAATGAGGAGCGCATCTAAACAAAACCAGGTCAAGCATAAAAGCTGAATTTGTTTTCACAATATGCTGTTTTGTTCCACCATAAGGAAAGGCAATTCTATATAGATTTGAATAGCGCGCATTTTTAAAGAAAAACTTACCCGCTACAAAATCTATTTCATACCCCAGATCATGCAAGACATTTGTAATAGTCCTGCCTCCGATAACCTTCTTTAGAAATCTCCGCATGGGAATTTTGTTTTTGTAAATTTTTCCGCTAAAGAAAGCAGGTATGCTCATGTATGTTGTAGGGAAAGATCCAATGTTTTCTTTGAAGAAAGTAAATCCTTGAAGTGATTTAGAGTAATGGTCCATATCTTCAGCGATGATTTCCTGAAAAATATCCGACTGAAATCCATCTAATATGAAATGGATGACGTTTTGCTTTGAAGAGAATTCAAAAATTTCTTCAGGAGGAACAGTGGACAGGGAATGTTTCTCCTTAACTTCCCATATTTCTGGCTTTTGAACGCTTGTAAAGACTAAAGACACAGAGAGTAATGATATCAGAGCAATACTTGCAAATCCTGCTATTTTATAGATTTGCTTATAAAATAATAATGCCACGAATAGCAGCGCAATCCATAATGTTAAATCTGCCCACCCCCGCCACACATTTTTAGACCAGTCAATACCATGACCATCTAATAGCCCATATTTCCATACTAAGATATTTCCTTGGAGCCAAATGAGTATTCCAAGAATAAATAATATTGAGATATAGCGTTGATGTGATTTTTTTGGCAACAGCAAGCCCATAGCACTTACTACCAGAATAAGAATAAAGGCAGGCAAGAGAAGAATTTTCAAGATGGATGCCAAGGGGACGACAAGCTCATTTATGTTCCCTTGATAGATATTAAAGGGTCCGAACAGAAGAATATTGGATACAACAAAAAGAGAGACGCTTAATGATGCAATCAAGCGCTTTGATATAATACGCAAGGTTCTATCCTTCTTTCTAACCTTCAATAACGACAGTCATCGGTACTTCATGTTGCTTTATCATTGTTAGCAACCAGCTTTGCTTCTTGTTTGCACAACACATTTTGGAATGCAGTATTGCTTTTAGCATAGAGAGAGATTGATGTCAAAGGAAATGAGGAATGAGAAAACTGCTAATGTAAAAATTAGAGGAGCTTAATCGAGAATTTCTAAATCTTCTTTGAGGAGAGGAAGGAGGAGTTGATTCCGTTCCGAGCGGTCTTCTCCAATGCTTGTGACGAAAATGGCGGGCTTATCGACTACCGGACATTTAGTTTCACAGATTCCGCAGCCGATACAGAGGTCAGTGTTGACGACTGGAGCTGCTGGAGTTTTTATGGTGCCGTCTGGTCGCTTTACTTCTGTCTTTACTAGCTTTATAGCCTTAGGGGAAGTCGGACAGTGTTCCTCGCAGACAATACAGGGAGTGCCGAGGAAGTAAGGAATACAGCGATTCTTATCCACCCAAGCTAAGCCGATCTTAACCTTTGTCTTTTCGGGCACGCTCAAGGCTCTTATGGCACCTGTTGGACAGACCTGAGAGCAAAGGGAACAATAGTATTCACAATAGCCAATTTCTGGGACAAGGATTGGGGTCCAGATTCCTTTTGGCCCAGCTTCGTCCAATGCAGGCTGCAGGGCATTGGTGGGGCAAGCCTTCATGCATTCGCCGCATTTGACACATTTTTGGAGGAATTTTTCTTCGGGGAGGGCTCCTGGCGGTCTGATCAATTTTGGAGATGAGCGCTTCAGAGAAGGAGAAAGGCTGAAGAAAGGAACAGCTACTACAGACAGAAGCGAGGAGAAAATGAGCTTTCTGCGGGCAAGATTCACCGATTCAATTTTCTCAGGGGCAGAACCAACAGGAAATTCGATAGCGCTTGTCGGGCAAATGGAGCTGCAGGTGAAACAATAGACACATTCAGGGCTTCGCCACTTCTCTTCAGGGAACGGGGAGGCTTGTGTTTCGCAGTGCATATTACAGAGATTGCACTCGATGCATTTCTGTTCGTCAATTTTTAACTTGAGAATATTCCATCTGGAGATAAGACCAAGGAAAGCTCCGAGGGGACAGAGATAGCGGCACCAGAATCTCTCCCTGGATAGGTTCAAAAGCAAGATGCCGATGAAGATGAGGCCTACCAGAAATCCCTGGCGGAAGGTCGAGTTGAGGGCCAAATTCTCGAAGAACTGGGTGAAGCTATCTAGCAGTATGGGGAAGTTTATCTGGTAGAGGAGAGCGAGCGAAGCTTCGAAGCCATGGCTCAAGGCAGGAAGTACGGCCACCGTGAAAGAGCGATAGAGCAAAGAAAGGGGATCAAAGATTCCCACGAGGTCGAGCGTAAAAAGAGTGCCGACCAGGAGAAAGATCAGCAGGTAGTATTTCCAGGCTAAGCGCTTATTCTCGTCATCTTTGGGTTTAAGGAGTTTCGCTTTTTTAAAAATAAAAGATAAAAATTGGTGTAAAGAACCCAGGGGGCAAACCCATCCGCAGACAACCCGGCCTAAGACGAAAGTCATCGCGACGGTTACAGCCGCTAAAATAAAGGAGATAAACACGGCCCGGGAAGCGATGAAAGTGGCTAATGCCAGGAGAGGGTTGAAATGAAAGAAGATTTCAACCCTTCCGATATAATCCTCTCCAGTGAAATGAGTTCCTAATAAAAGATAGAAGAAGAGGAAGAAAAAGATTGCCTGGCTGAGGATGCGAAGACCTTGGATAAGCCTGTATTTCTTAGAGCGTTCTTTTTTCAATTTTAAGCTTGTCTAGGTTAATTTCACCATGCCCTTTCTGATGAGCTAGGCGTAAATAAGGCATATCATGGGGATTTAGACCGAAAAAAGTCGTTCCCACAGCATCGACGGCTACATAATCTACGCCAGCAACAACAGTGTTGTGGAGCTTTGCGTCGGAGAGCCTCCCTCCTTGAGGTCCGTTCCGGATGAGAATACGATAAGCGTCCAAGACAGTCAGACAAGGTCTAAAAAAGGCAGCCAAGTCAATCATAGCTTGGTCGAGGCCTTGGTGAAGCTGATTCCGGCTTCCACCCAGGGCTCCTAACCAGTTCTTCATCCCAAGGGTCAGCCTGGACAGGCTGTGAGTTTTGGCAATAGGAACATTAATAATTTTGTCGACTTCGATAAAATCGGTGAAGACCTGCCACTCTTTTAGCCATTCCCCGTTTAAAGGAATTTTTTTCAAGCGATGCTTATTTGGAAAGAGGACTTTGGCTCCAGCCTGCTTGGCAGCCTCAGCGATTCCCGAGCGGAGATAGGTTCTTTTTGCTTGGTTGCAGGGATTATCGATAACCTTAACCTCTTTTGCCCCTCCTTGGAGGCAGAGTTCAACCAGAGTCTTGACCACCTGGGGATTCGTACAGGCTGCTTGTTGAGGAGTCCTGTCCCAGCCGATATTCGGTTTTACCAGAACGACATCCCCTTTAGAGACAAAGCGTCCAATTCCTCCTAGGGAAGCCACAGCTTTTCTAGTAAGCACTGCAGGATTATCGCCCTGTATGAGAGCCAGATCAGGGAAATTCTTCTGGGCAAACAGGGAAGGTTTGAAGTTAAGGAACAGGCTTCCCGCAGCTATATCTTTAATAAAGTCCCTTCTTTTCATGATTTCTTATCCTTTGCCTAACGAATGGATATATTCCAAGATGCCATCGTAGATCCCCTGGGCAACATCCTGAAGATACTGGGGGCTTCTCAGTCTCATTTCATCTCGAGGATTACTCAAATAGGATATTTCTACGAGAATGGAAGGCATTTCTCCGCCGATCAGAACCCATAAAGGTCCGCCTTTCACACCCAGGCTTTTGATACCGCTGTATTTCTGAGAAAGACGCTTCACGAGGTGCTTTTGAATCCTTTTAGCTAACTCTTTGGATTCCACGATTTTACTGTTTCGAACGATTTTTTTGATAATTTCTGTCATTTCGCCGATATTCTTGGTAGAAGTCGCATTTTCTCGGGCCGCGATTTCGTTAACTTTAGGGTCGCGGCTGAAATTGAGGTAAAAGGTTTCTACACCTGAGAATTTGCTGTTCGGAAGCGCATTGGCATGGATAGAGATAAAGAGGTCTGCCTGTTTTTGGTTGGCAATGACAGGCCTGTCGTCGAGCGACATGGAAATGTCTGTTTCTCTCGTCAATATCACTTCTAAATCTTTTCTGGCGCTCAACAATTTCTTCAGGAGTAGAGAGACCTGGAGTACTACATCTTTCTCTTTTAGGCCCTTTTTCCCGATACACCCAGGGTCTGAACCTCCATGTCCAGGGTCAATGACAACCCTTCGGATGCCCAATCCCAGCTGCCTGATCATGGTGTATCCTTCTTCGGTGGGTTTAGGAGGAGCAGAGGGTTTTGTGCTCGCGGGGCTAGAACTTTTGATTTGGGGATAGATGTCGATGACGATTCGGAAGGGATCGAAGAGATGATAAACCCGGTAGTGTTTGATTTTTTCAAAATCGAGATCGGCGACTGTTCGAACAGTGGAAGTCGTCTTTTGGGCGATACGAATCTGACTGATATATTCATTTTTAACCAGAATGGTTTTTCCATGGAGAATGGGATTCAGTTTGGCCTGATAGACATCGACATAGATTCGATCTGGGTTAGGAAGTTCTTTGTAGACATATTCTCGTAATTTACCTGTGTCGATGACGATTCGGGTGAAATTGGGATGAGTCCAATGCCGAATGTTGTATATTTCTACTCTGGCGTCAGGGCTTGAGAAGGACATAAAGGGCAGGAAGATAATGAATGATAACCAGCGGAGTTTTCTTACGGCCATAGCATTTCCTATTAATTATATAATACTAATAGAATATTTTCTACTCTGCTTCTCACGCTCCAAATTTTTTTAATTTTTGGGCATGGGCCAGCATCAACGGCATGGCATAAATAGCTTGAAATCGACCCAAATAGCCCTGGCTGCACTCTTTCTCTGAGAACCTGGTTACTTTATCAGGGATTGCAGTTTTGGAATGGAGAAGGAAGGGATTCGGGTGCCAGGAATGAGATTTAAGGAGCCAGGGAGTAGAGTGGTCAGAGGTCACCACAAACACCTCCGGTTCTAAGGCTAGGACGCGAGGAATGAAGGCATCTATTTCTTCGATGGCTTCCTTCTTGGCATTGAAATTCCCGTCTTCTCCTGCAGAATCGGTTTTTTTAAAGTGAATATAGAAAAAGTCAAAATCCTGAAAGTGTTCTTCCAGGGAAGAGAAAAGGTCTTCGATTTCAGGACCCACATCGAGAAGCTCCATCCCTACCAGACGGGCCAGACCTTTATACATAGGATAATGAGCAATGGCCCCAGCACTTAATTTATATAATTTCTCCAGGGAAGGCAGGGTGGGGAATTTGGAAAATCCTCTCAGGAGAATAGTGTTGGCGTTGGGATTGTCCCTCAAGAAAACTGTGACTTCATCAAGGAAGGAGTTAACGATCTGAGCGGTTTTTTCAGCCTCGGGAGAAAAGGGACGCGCTGGTAATGGAGGTTTATTTTCCTTCTGGGGATCAGCGTCTGATAAAGAATCGGAGAGACCTTTTCCGCTGAATTTCACCACAAAGCGGTGTTCCTTTCCTGGGTAGATGACAATTTGAGGATTTTTTCTTTTTCCGAGAAACGCGTTTATCTTTCGGCATAATTTTTCGTTCTCAGTCGTTGGAATCCTTCCAGCTCTTCGGTCCACGATGAGACTGTCTTTTAAGGTGGCGAAATTGCCGCGGGCGACCAAATCATTTTTTTCCACGGTCACCCCTATGCCCAGGGCTTCCAAGATTCCCCGGCCCAAGATGTACTTCAAGGGATCGTAGCCGAAAAGAGCAAGATGAGCAGGACCGCTTCCAGGAGTGATTCCCATGAAAACTGGGTCAGAAAGACCACAGACACTCCTGGATGCCAGGTCATCGAGATGAGGCGTATGAGCAGCTTCCAGTTCTGTCTTTTCCTCGAAAGGAAGCCCTCCTAAGCCATCCATAACAAGTAGGACTATTTTAGAAGGGGTAGAATAAGTTAAGTCCGTAGCGATTTCTTCCCAGTCCATATCATAAATAACTATAAATAAATAAGAAATTGAAGTCAATTTGAGTTTTTTAGAAGTCATCATTTCTAAATCCGTGATAAGAATAGATTTTTGGGAATGTCTTCGCTCAGTTCAGATTTTTAACGCCATTCTGCAGATAGGGGACGGTTCTATTTTTTCTAAACAAAAAAACAAAAAAATAGAACCGTCCCCATTTCAGAACCATCCCCATTTTCTTTATTCTCCCTTTTTTTAAGGAAAACAGCGAAAAGTTTACATCCTATAAATCCTCTGCTAAAATCGAAGCATGCATAAAGTCGTCGTCCTTGATTTTGGCTCACAGTACACTCAACTCATCGCGAGGAAACTAAGGGAGCTGGGCGTTTTTTCAGAAATATTCCCCTTCAATATTCCCATTTCTAAGCTAAAAAAAGAAAACCCTTCCGCCCTTATTCTCTCGGGAGGACCTCAGAGTGTTTATGAGAAAGGAGCTCCCTTGCTCTCCATTGAAGTTTTCAAGCTGGGCATTCCTGTTTTGGGCATCTGTTATGGAGTGCAGCTTATGGCTCATCTTTTAGGAGGAAAAGTTCTCCCCTCACAGAAGAGAGAGTATGGCTTTGCTTCGTTACAGGTTCTGGACAGGAAAGGATTGCTCTCCGGAGTCAAGAACAGGGGACAGGTCTGGATGAGTCATGGCGACAGGCTGGAACGGATTCCTCCCGGATTTATCATCTCGGGAAAGACGACCAACACGAAAGCCGCAGTTATCGAATCCCCTCAGAATAGATTCTATGGAGTCCAGTTCCATCCCGAAGTTATTCATACCAAAGAAGGCAAAAAGATTTTAACCAATTTTCTCTTCCGTCTATCAGGGTTAAAAAGCGAATGGAGCCTGGGATCGTTTATCCAAGAGAAGACCAAAGACATCCGAAGACTTGTCGGGAACAAGAAGGTGATTTGTGGTCTCAGCGGCGGGATCGATTCCCTCGTGACCTCTCTGCTTATCCACCGAGCCGTGAAAGGGAATCTTTTTTGTGTCTTTGTTGACAACGGCCTTTTGAGAAAGAATCAGTACCAGGATTTAATGAAGAAATTCAGGAGGCAATTGGCCCTCAATGTGGTCGGGATTGATGCTTCCGAGTTGTTTCTCAAGAGACTCAAGGGAGTGATTTCTCCAGAAAGAAAGAGAAAGATCATTGGAGAATTATTCATCCGTATTTTTGAGGAACAGGCAGAAAAGATTGGAGGAGTTGATTTTCTGGCACAAGGGACAATTTATCCCGATGTGATCGAGAGCAGTCCAGTGAAAGGACCTTCCTCAACCATTAAATCCCACCATAATGTCGGGGGATTACCCAAACGCTTGAAGTTTAAGCTCATCGAACCTCTCAAAGAGCTTTTTAAAGATGAGGTTCGTGTTTTGGCTTTGGAACTGGGAATCAATAGGGATCTTATCACTCAGCATCCCTTTCCAGGACCTGGGTTAGCAGTAAGAATTGTGGGGGAAGTAACCCGCGAGAGACTCAAGATTGTCAGGGAAGCAGATGAGGTCCTTCTCCAAGAAATCAAGAGGGAAGGTCTGTACAAACAACTCTGGCAGGTCTTTGTGGTTCTCCTTCCTGTAAAATCAGTGGGAGTCATGGGAGATCGCCGCACCTACCAGAGTGTCGTGGTTGTCCGCCTCGTCCAGAGCGAGGATGGGATGACAGCCGCCTGGTATCAGGTCAGGCCTGAGGTTTTGGCCCGGATATCGAATCGGATAGTGAATGAAGTCCAAGGAGTGAATCGGGTCGTTTACGATATAACCACCAAGCCTCCAGGAACAATAGAATGGGAATAAATTTAATAAGCGAGGAACAAAGGTAAACTATGGAACTTTCGTTTATCCATCTTCATAATCATTCAGAATTCAGTGTCCTGGATGGGGCGTTGAAGATAATAGACTTGGTTGAAGCTGCCTATAAGAATAATATGCCGGCTGTGGCCCTGACTGACCATGGTAACATATTCGGGGCAGTGAGTTTCTACAAAGAAGCCAAGGCAAAAGGAATCAAGCCCATTCTCGGATGTGAGATGTATGTTGCTCCCAAAAGCCGTTTTGAAAAAAAGCTGAAGCAGTCAGAAACTAGCCATTTTCATTTGCTACTCCTGGTCAAAGATGAAAAAGGGTACGAAAATCTTTGTAAACTCATAACCAAGAGTTATTTGGAGGGATTTTATTATAAGCCCCGGATAGATAAGGAGCTCCTGGCCCAGCATTCTGAAGGACTTATCGGGCTTTCTGCTTGCTTGAAGGGAGAAATCAGTTATTTCTTGAGCCAATCAGCAGAGGAAGAGGCAGAGAGAGCAGCTCTGGAGTATGGCGCTTTGTTCCCTGATGGAGATTTCTACATCGAGCTTCAAGATAATGGACTGGAAAGGCAGAAGGAAGTCAATCCCTTGCTCATTCAGCTAGCACGAAAACTCAGGTTTCCTTTAGTGGCTACCAACGACACCCACTATCTCAACCGCGATGATGCAGAAAGTCACGATATTCTCATCTGTATTCAAACCAACAAAAAGGTTAATGATCAAGATAGAATTCGTTTTGGGACAGATGAGTTCTACTTCAAGCCAGCTACGGAAATGATAGATATCTTTAAAGAAGTTCCCGAAGCTATCCAGAATACGGCCAAGATAGCAGCCAAGTGTAATTTCGACTTCCCTGAATCAGGATATTTTTTGCCTCAATTCAAAATTCCGGAGAGCGTATCTTTGGAGCAATATTTTGATCGGGTCGTAAGGGAGGGATTCGAGAAGCGCTTGCAGTTCCTGCGAAAAAAAGAAGAAAAAAAGGAATTGAGTTGCAATCTTGCCGTATACGCAGAGAGGCTCGAGAAGGAAGTGAAGCTCATCAAAGAAATGGGATTCGAAGGCTATTTTTTGATTGTCTGGGATCTCATTCAGAAGGCCAGAGCAAAGAATATTCCTGTGGGACCCGGAAGAGGTTCAGCCGCGGGAAGTTTGCTTGCTTATTGCTTGGGCATCACCGACATTGACCCGATTGAGTATGATCTATTGTTTGAAAGGTTCTTGAATCCAGAGCGCATCAGTCTCCCTGATATTGATATTGATTTCTGTGGACGGAGACGAGATGAAGTTCTGGCTTATGTGACCAAAAAATATGGTCAAGAGAATGTCTGCCAGATCATTACCTTCGGCACCATGGCTGCTCGTCAAGCAGTTCGGGATGTGGGGCGGGCTCTGGAAGTGCCTCTTCCTGAGGTCGACAGGATAGCCAAGATGATTCCGCCTTTTGGTCCAGAGGCTTCCATCGAAGGCGCCTTGATAAAGATACCTCAATTGAAGGAGATGAGAGACGGCAATCCCAAGATAGCCCATCTCCTCTCCATAGCTCAAAAACTGGAGGGTCAGGTTCGGCATCCTTCCATCCATGCAGCCGGAATCGTCATCACGCCCAAGCCTCTAGTGGCGTTTATGCCCCTTTACCAATCGGTCAAGGGTGAGATCACTACCCAATTCCCGATGCAGGATATCGAAGCCATAGGCTTGCTGAAGATGGATTTATTGGGATTGCGCAACTTGACTGTTATCCAAGATACCATCGAGTTGGTGAAAAAAGACACAGGAGAAGAAATTGATTTGAAAGAAATTCCGTTGGATGACCAAGAAACATTTCAAGTTTTTAAATCAGGGAACACGGATGGAGTGTTTCAGTTTGAGAGCCAAGGCATGAAAGACCTGCTTCGTAATTTTAAGCCTGAAAGCTTCCGGGACTTGATCGCTTTGAACGCCCTTTATCGGCCTGGACCTTTAAAAAGCGGCATGACGGATGAATTCATTAAGCGTAAACATCATCCAGACAAAATCAATTATGAATGTCCTGAACTCGAGCCAATCCTGAAAGAAACCCAGGGAATTATTGTTTACCAAGAACAGGTCATGGAGATAGCTACGGAGCTGGCTGGTTTTTCCTTGGCCGAAGCCGATATCTTAAGAAAAGCCATGGGCAAGAAAGTGACGCGCATAATGAAGGCCCAGAGGAAAAGGTTTATCCAGGGGGCTAAGAAGAGAGGCCTTAGTCAGGCAAAAGCAGATAAAATCTTCGAGCAGATAAAGTATTTTGCCGGGTATGGGTTCAACAAGTCTCATAGCGCCGCTTACGCCTATTTAGCTTACCACACTGCCTATCTCAAGGCTCATTTCCCGGTCTATTTCCTAGCAGCTCTTCTGACCTCTGAGGCGGAAAGAGGAGCGACTTCCCAGGTCGTCAAGTATATCAACGAGTGCCAGGGGATGGGAATCGAGGTCCTGCCTCCAGACATAAACCAGAGCTATTTGAACTTCATGGTGGAAGAAGGGAATATTCGTTTTGGCCTTTCGGCCATCAAGAATGTGGGAGAAGGAGCAGTGAGGGCACTGCTGCAGGCGAGGGAAAAAACAGGAAAATTTGTGACTCCTTTTGACATCTTCCAAGAAGTCAGCTCCACGACTGTTAACCGAAAGGTGATTGAAAGTTTGATTAAAGCTGGAGCCCTCGACTCTCTGGGATGGAGAAGGTCTCAGTGTTTCCACCTGATTGACAAAATGCTTGACTTTGCCCATGAGATTCAAAAAATGAAATCTTCAAAGCAGAATCTTCTCTTTGGTCAAAGTCAGATTGAGCCGCCTTCAGTACCGGCGGAGATAAAACAGATGAGAGAATGGGATGAATCTCTCTTGCTCTCCTATGAAAAGGATGCTGTGGGGTTCTATATTACCGGACATCCTCTGACCCAATTTGGAAAACGCTTGAGAAAACTGGTTTCTCATTCCCTCAGCGATTTAGACGAGGAACGGGACTTTAACAACGAGGTCCGCGTGGCTGGAATCATCGCCTCATTAAAAGCCATCAAAACTAAAAGAGATGAACGGATGGCCACTTTTGTTTTGGAAGATTTGAGTGGCCGGATAGAGGTAGTAGCTTTTCCTGATAGTTACAAGAGATACTTCGATTATCTGGGGGAAGGCCAGCTCGTTTGGATTAAAGGCCGGTTTATGGGAGAAGGAGAAAACCGCAGTATTCATCTTATCCAGATCATGCCCTTAGCTGAGGCTCTTCAGAAGCAGGCCAAAAGAGTGATTTTAAGAATTTTTCTTCCTGGGTTGGAAGAGTCTGTCTTTGCAGATTTGAAGGAGATGCTGGATAAGCATCCTGGAGACTGCCCGGTGCTTTTTGAGCTGGAAACACCTCATTCCTACCGAATGATTGCGCAGTCCATAGAGGTTCAAGGTGTGACTCCTTCCGAGGATTTGACCAAAAATATCGAAAACTTACTTGGCGAGGGATCTGTTTTGATAGAATACTAAGGAATATTCATCATTTCTTTTATTCCTTCAAGGCCTGACTTGATGAACTTTAGAACAGGGATTAGGATTCGGTGAAGATACTCCTGACCTGTAAACAATTTCCTCATTCAAAAGTCATAGGCGGGCCCATTATTATTTACAACCGTTTAAAGTACTTATCCAAGAGACACCTGGTTTCTTTGGCTGCTTTTGCCCACGAAGAAGAAAAAGAATACCTCCCTTCGGTCAAACCTTTCTGTCATGATCTGCAGCTGGTCCCTTATCCTCGGAAATGCTCTCTTTTGAAAATCGCTTGGGATTTTTTCGCCTCTCCTGTTCCTCCCTACTTCCGCCAAGCCTACGACTCTCCAGGGATGTCAAGAGTGATTGGAAAGATGGTCCAGAAGGACAGATATGATTTCGTCATTGCCGAGTATTCCGTGATGGGCCAATTCATCCATAATAATCCTTTCCTTCCTCCAGTCCGAAGGATTATCTCTGTTCATGAAAGCTATTATCTTGCGCGGAAAAAAGCCTTCCGTCATCATAAATTGGGTCGCGAAAAACTTAGAGAGGCAATCAATCTCAAAGGGCTGAAAAAATATGAATTTGATATGTACTGCCAGGCGGACAAAGTCTTGACTCTCACCCCTGAAGGCAAGGAAGAGCTGCTGGAAATTTGTCCAGAGCTGGATATCTCTATCGTTCCTCATGGCGTGGACGTTGATTATTTTACCTTCTCAGACCTCAGGGATGCTGAAGAGAGTATTGTCTTTGTCGGGAATTATCTACATTATCCCAATGTTGACGCCGTCTTGTATTTTCATCGTGAGATATGGCCTCTTCTGAAAAATCTCCTTCCCAAAATAAAATTCTATATCGTCGGCCAAGCCCCTCCGGCGGAGATTCAAAGGCTTGCTCAAGATGAGTCTATCGTCGTGACCGGGCGGGTAGATGATGTGCGCCCTTACCTAGAGAAAGGACGGGTGTTCATTTGTCCAGTGGACTTGGGCGGAGGCTTCCGAGGAAAGATCCTCGAGGCTATGGCCGTGGGCCTTCCTGTGGTTTCCACTTCCTTAGGAGCGGAAGGGATTCCCGTCCAAGACGGAGAGAATATCATCATTGGCGATGACCCGCAGAGATTTGCCCAGGGGGTTGTTGAGCTGATGAAGAACGAGGCGCTTTTTAGAAGGATAGCCAGGAAGGCCCGCCAGCTCATGGAGGAGAAGTATGCTTGGGGGAAAGGAGTTGAAGTTATGGAGAGCATTCTGGAAGAAATGGTGTCTAAGAAGCCTTCGAATTATTGATACGGGAAAGAGAGGCAAAAATGAAGACAACCATGGTTATCCCTAGTTACTGGGGAAGGAAAAAAGAAGAGCGAGATGGAAAAGCTGATGCAGTTTACGATCACCCGACTCCCTTAGATGCAGAAGGAACTCTAGGCCGAATCTTGGACAGTCTTTCTGTTCTGAGGAATAAAGATTTTTCTCTGGTGGTTATTGGTGTGCCAGTCGCCCCTGATATTGAGAGGGAAGTCGAGGCCAAGGTTTCCTCGATTGTCAAAGAAACAAGAATTGAGGTGGAGACGCTTTTCTTTTCTTATACTCATCTGGAGAAGATTCACAGCTATTTAAAGGACCAAGGAAAGGAGGACTTTATCTCTCTTTTACAGCTCAAGGGATACTCCAGCATCCGCAACCTCTGTATATTTCTTCCCCATCTTATGGGCTCGGAGGTAGCAATCCTGATAGACGATGATGAGATCTTCGAAGATGAAAGATACATAGATAAAGCCTTAGAATTCATCGGTCAAGAATACAATGAAAAAAGGATCTTGGCTGTGGCTGGATATTATCTAAACCCGGATAATGATTTCTTCCTGCATAAGGAAGCATTACCCTGGATGACCTACTGGAACAAGATTGATTGTATGAACCGCGCCTTTGAAGAGATCATAAACAAAGGGCCCAGGCTCAAGGAAACTCCGTTTGTCTTCGGTGGAAATGCGGTCCTCCACCGAGACCTGTTCACTCAGGTTCCGTTCGATCCTCTAGTGGGTCGAGGTGAAGACATAGATTTCCTGATTAATGCCAAAATGTTCGGCTTTCCCTTCTTCCTGGACAACGAGCTTTCTATCAAACACGATGCTCCGCCCAAAACCCACTCCAAATGGAAACAAGTCCGGGAAGATATTTATCGCTTCGTTTATGACCGGAGTAAACTGCTGACCCAAAAACCTACTCCTAACATGGTTCAGGTATCGGCTGAAGAACTCGACCCCTATCCTGGAGAATTCCTCAAGGATGATTTAGACGAGCGTATCTTTCGTTCGAATCAGATGCTGGCCATGGATTACCTTTTCCAAGGAGATAAAGAGGGGGCCCAGGAATGCCTGAACAACATCTTCCTGGCCAGGACAGAGGCCTTGCCGAAAAAAGATCCCTTCCAGCATCTTCTCGAGCTCAAGGCTCGCTGGAAGAGCCTGATGGATTATTTTTCTTCAAAAAAAGTGGCTCAAGAGGTAAGCAGCTTGATCCAATAAAAAGAAAGGGGTCAGGTCTTAACTTTCAACAGAATGGGGACGGTTGTACTAGCTCAATAATTCGGTAACACATTTTAATTTATCGAAAGGCGTTTTATAGTTTAAACCTCCATGTGTCCGCAGGTGGTTGTATTCAAAAAGAAAGTTGCCGAGATTCAATATGAGGTCCTCCTTGGATTCGAACACATTCGGGGAAAAGAACTCCTTCTTGATGATCCTCCAGAACGCTTCGATCTTCCCATTGGTCTGTGGTCGGTAGGGCTTAGTATAGATATGTTTTATCCCTAATTCAACACACATGGTCTCAAAGGGATGTTCTCTCTCCAGTGAACCTCTAAACTCAGGCCCATTATCAGACATGATCGCCTCATATTCAAAGTTGTAGAGCTGTTTAAACCAGGAGAGAGAACGGGCCATAAAATAAGTCATGGTGGAGGCTCTCTTGTCTTTGACCACTTCCGCATAGGTCAGCCTGGTGCAATCATCGCAGACAGCTGCTACATATAGCTCTTTGACTCTAAAGAAACAACGAATATCCTTGGGAAGCTTGGTCACATCTATATGGGCCAGTTCCCCTGGAGCTCGCTTCTCATAACGCTTAATAATCTTCTTGGCCGAGGGATTAAGCGGATACCTCGCCTTGATCCTGTCCATCGTGGCTGGAGAAGGTGTCTTATCTAAATAATAAGGCTTGAAGAGAAGCACCAGCTCATAGCGATTAGACCCAAAGCGCCGATAGGCCTTCATGATGTTGCGCTCAATAGCCTTCGGGATCCTCCTTGAGCCCGGTCTTGCTCCCCTCCTCGAAGGAAGAATGGCCTCCTCCCGCCTGCCACCTTCTACCCATCGACGATAATAACGATGAAGCTCTTTTCGAGATATGTGATGGGCTTCACAGAGATCTTTCACGAATTTAAATGGACGAGGTCTAACCTTGGCCTTAGTCCTCTCATACTCCTTTAAAATCGGAATCCAACGATTTATGATAACTTGCTGGCTGTGCTTCATTAGGCACTCCTCTGGCTTTCTTTATTCTACCAAAAGTGTTACCTAATTATTGAGCATAAACAAC
>Ga0111227_1010_pt1 | contig 114009 bp, 90 predicted proteins | sample DeeMarSWOR152_54_FD_80391 | JGI IMG/M metagenome (GOLD analysis project Ga0111227, IMG submission 80391) | candidate division WOR-1 bacterium DG_54_3 | reverse complement strand
ATTTGCCCAATGGTTGGGATCTTGAAATTTCCAACGAGGTTTGCGAGGCAGCAGATGGCAATGTATACGAGGGCATCGGCATTCCTCCTCAAGTTGATATCCCAGTCTTTATTCCTGGAAATATCTATCCCGGTTTGAAACAAGCCGTAGATAAAGCTGTGTTTTTGGCGGAAAAAGCTATCGCAAAAAAAAGCCATCGAACAGCAAGAAAAATTCCTCTCCCTCTGGAAGTACGCTGATCCTGGAATAGCTGAGGTAGAAGATGCAAGGAAGAGGCTGGCTGGGTTGAAGAGCCAGTAATATATCTACTCTTTATCCAAAATATTTTATTACCCTTAAAAATTAATTGGAGTGACCAACACTAGAGTTGACACTTAGTGTCTATTCAAGTACTGAGCAGACCATATAAAGCAATCCTATTTCATTCTTGGGTATCTACATTATGTTAAAAAGAAGAATTCACACCGCATGTGGGGCGAACAGTTCCCAAGGATTAACCTTATCTCCTTCCTCGAGAAGAACCGGGGCTACTTCGATTTCACTCGGTAGCGCGAGACCTCTTTTGCCAGCTTCTTGGTTGGCCCCCTCTCCTTTTCGAGCGCGGATTCTCCTATTTGAATACGAAAACGTACTCCTGGATGCCGTGACGCAACAGGAAGGAACAGGATACAGTGAATTGCGCCATGAGTCTGACGATATCCCGCGGCTGATGGCGTGGGCTTGGTCTCGTTTCCTGGGTTGGTATTTCGTGGATCATCTGTTCGCGGTTGAGAATTCTGAACATCGTGGGTGACACAGAGATGGTCGGCAGAATTGAGATCAGTGCGAAAAGCCTGGTCCCCGGACGGCACCAGCGGCTCAGCCTCTGAACAAGCACCGCGAGTTCCCGCAGATCGAAGTAATTAAAAAGGTCCCAGACAAGGATAATGTCAAAGACCGTTTCGTCACTGAACGGAAGCAGTACGGAAAACGCTGCCTCCTCGCACTCCTCCTCTGGTTTAGGCGCCGCTTTCCACTCCTGGTAACTGCGATAGAAGTCCTGGATATGAAGCCAGCAGGAGAATTGCGACCAGAATTGCACATTATCTTCAAGGGCGGGGCCAAGATCCAGGATGGAGTAAGTTCGATCGTCCTGCACCGTGTCAAGCAGCGCATTCAGTCCAAGCGATTTGCAAACTGTTGGCGAAACCACGGTTTCTCGAGGAGCACTCGGAGTCATGGGATGCTGCGCCGAAAGTTCTCTCTGCGGGCTGTCTCGCGCTGTTGTATTAGACCTTATCCCCGGACTTATCCTGTTTAGGCACCTGATGTGATGGAGGCTTCACTGCATTAGTGTCTTTTTGTAGCGGTTTTGCTTCCACTGCAGTAGTGTCTTTTTGTAACGGTTTTGCTTCCGCTGCTGGTTTGGAAGTCATGTCGATGCTGCCCTTGAAGTCCGACCCGTCCTCCAGACTCACACGTGCGGCAAAAAGGTTGCCTCGCACCTTACTGGATTTCCGCAAGATAATCTGCTCTGATCCATAGAGATTACCTTTGACCTCTCCCATAACGATGATGCTCCGTCCATGAATATCAGCCTTGATGCGCCCGTTCGTACCGATTGTGACGTTGTGCTGATCCAGTTCGATCTTTCCATCAATATGGCCCTCCACAAACAGATCCTCGCCGCCAGAGAGGCTGCCCTCGATCTTGATCGAAGAACCGATCAAAGCCTGTTCCTTGGCAGACGGCGGCTGACTCTGCGGGGCCGATGGCTGTGGTGGGTGTTGAATGGGAGTCTGGATTGGAGGGTTGTCCTTATTCGATTTTTTCCAGCTCATTGCCTACTCCTTACCTTTAGATTCAGAGTGATAAAATGCCCTGTTCTTCACCGACTGAACGAAGCCTCCTGTCCCCATTTTGTCCTAGCCCAACATAAATAATGATAGATTGAAGCACTATCGAGTGTCAAGTCGAACCAAAATCAGGTGGATCTCCTTGCTCCGCCTGATATGGCACTTACTGTTCTTTTCACCGCCCGTTTTCTATCAGGAGTGTCGCTTCCAGAGCTGTAAACAACCTTCGCAAGGGAAAAGTCTTGCTCCGGAGATTCAACAGAGAACTTTAAAGTATCAGTTCATAGTCCATATTTTATCTTTCCATGTTGACGATACCCACGTTGGCTAGATTGTTGTAGAAAGAAATTTATAAAAGAAAAGTGTTCATATCAGAGATTAGACGCTATTGACCTTTACGCCAACAGCTCTAATAATTGATTTAACTGGGTTGAGATTTCTCTTTTCTTTGTCAGCATTTTGTTTATGATTATCTCGGATTGGGCGTACCAGGTTCTTTTTTAGCCAAAACCCAAGTACAAGCGTTGCGCCTTCCCCCTTGACTGTAGAAAAATCACCTTGAAATTCATCCCTAAAGGCGATTGTGTCAAAAAGCGAGTTTCAAGAAAATAATTTTGAGAGCTTTAAGTTTATATGAAACATGGAGTGGGAGATTTCTGTAAATTGGCTCATAGAGGGAAGTTAAAAGCATGGATAGAGAATTAAGCAAAACAGAATTAGAGAGCCTCATTTACATAGATGAATTAACTCGCATACACAATCTGCGGTATTTGAGGGAACAGATTCCCGAATATCTTAACCAAGCTAAAGAACAGGGTGAGTCAGTCGCCTTCCTCTTGTTCGACATAGATGATTTTAAAAACATCAACGACAGCTACGGACATTCGGTGGGTGACAAAGCTCTTGCGCATTTCATTAAAGTCATTGGACAGAAAATCAAGCAAGAAGGAATTGCCATCCGTTATGCGGGTGATGAGTTTGTTCTCATCATGCCGAAAATGGACAAGCAAGAGGCCAGGCAATTTGGGGAGGATATCCAGAAGAGCATGGTGGAGTCCCCTCTCGAGGTTGATCACAAAGATATCACAATCGGATGCAGCATAGGGATTTCCCTGTATCCCCATGATGGAGAGAATTGGAAGATACTCTTCGAAAAGGCTGATGAAGCCCTTTATGCGGCCAAGGAACAGGGAAAAAGCAAAGTCGTTGTCAATCCAGATTCAGGTAAGCTTCTTACTCCGTCTAAACTTAACTCCATCCTTGATGTTCCTCATATCGTCGGTAACGATGAGTTGATTCAATTTCTAGAGAGGCATCTCTCCAAAGAGGGCAATTCCGAAGCGTTTCCTGTACTTCTGGGTGGTGAGGGTGCTGGAAAAACACGACTCCTGAGGCTTGCCCGAGAGATCGCTCAAGAGAAGCTAGCCTTCACTCTTTTTACGAAGGGCTATCCATATTGGCAAAGCGAGCTTTATGGGGCTGTATTCGCTGCTTTGAGCAGCCTTTTTGAGAGGGAGCGCACGATATCTGACCATATATTTTCCAGAATTGACGACAGGTATAAGCTCATTCTCAAGCCTTATCTCTCCCCCTGGTATATAAAAGAAGTAATGATGGCAGATGAGGTCAGCGAAATTGACAGCATGGCACTTTTCGAGGCGCTAACCCAGACATTCTTCATTCTTCGTGAAATGGGAGATGGGGCTGTTCTGCTCGACGATGTAGACCAAATCGATGTTCCATCCTTGCAATTCTTCGGATCTCAATTTGGTCATAGCGAAAAAAGAGGCAGTCTACGCTTCGTTTCCTCAATTTGCAGCTCCGAATTAACAGCAGGCGAGGAAAAGCTCCTTTCCCTTCTCGAATCAATGCCAGAGTTGACCTCCGGAGGTAAAATCCAAAGATTCCAGGTTGAGCCTTTGCATTCTGAACATGTTCAACAACTTGTGGCAATATTGTTTGATGGAAAAACGTTGCCTCCAGAATCAGCCGCAGCCCTTTTGCACAGTTCCGGTGGAAACCCCCTCTTCATGGTAGAGGCACTTTCGGTCCTTCTTCTCGAGGGCAAGATCTCAGTAAAGAAAGATGAATGGGATCTGTCTTCTGTCGAGGCTGAAGATGTTCCAAAAAATCTCAATAACATGATTAGAGAGCGGCTGAGGCACATGGACAAGGAAGTCATACTTGTACTCAAGATGGCCTCTATCCTCGGGGAGAGAATCAATCCACTACAACTTGCAGAAATTTCAAAACTCAAATTACAACAGATTTTGAACGCTCTCAGCAAGGCACAAAGAGCTCTCTTCATAGAAGAATGTCTAAACCCAGGTGAGTTTGTTTTTACCCATCGGATAATTCGTTCCGTTTTTTATTCACTCATGAGTGAAGGAGAGCGCCGCCAATATCATGCTCAAGCAGCGAAAATAGAACAAAAATTTGCAGCTAGTTCTCCTGAACGAATCGTCGGAAGGTTGGCATATCATTTCCACAATGCGGATCAGCTTGAGAAGGCAGCAGAGATGTTTTCTGCTCTGAAGGATCAAATGGCCGCAGTACATATCCCAAGAAGTTCAAGAAAAATATTGAAAAAGAGGATTCATTCGGTATCTATGGCAAAAGAATCCCCCCTTGAAACAGAAGACCTTTCAGAAGCCCTCATGATAGGAAGAGCATTTAGGTCTTCAATACAAAATCTGCGTCTCTATCCGAAAGAAAACGAGAATGTTAAAAATTCCTTGCAGCAATTCATGAATCATCTGACACCGTTTCTCGAAGAAAAAACTGAGGCACTATCCCTTTCCGTGACACTGGAGGCAATGCTCTTTAATGGTAATCCCTTACCGCCTTATTTAGAGGACAAAAGGTTGACACAGGATCTTTATGTAACTTTAAACAGCTACGGACTTCAAGGAGTTTTGTTTATGCGAGGGATCACCCAAAAAGAGGTCGTGCGGTTTTTAGAAATATTCAAGAGGCTTCCTGAGGAGGTAATCGGTCAATGGGATGTGTTATTGGAACAGCTTGAAATATCAAACATGCTTCCAGATCGGAAGATTTTTGTGGCGGTTAGCGAACGCAAAGTCATTCTCGGTGATCATGAAATTCTTGCACAGCCAGTTGAAGGAGAGGATGAGCGAATGACGCTGTCTCCTACTTCAGCGGCACAACAGATGTCCGATGACCAGATTAAGCAATTAAAAGATGTGCTGGACCAGTTTTCAAACGAAAAACAAGAGTTGATCGCTGCCCTTAAATCAAGTGAAATTCGTGAACAGGATCTTCAACACCTTGTCCACATTCTGAATCAATTGGACATTGAAAAGTTGGCGAAATCTGTACAAACATCTGACGAAATGCCCATTCCTACTGTACAAGCTTTCCCTATGGAGGGTATCAATGCTGATACAATGCACGATTTAGAGCTTGTGAAGGATACAGAAGAGAATATATCTATCGCTTTTGAGGATCTCAGCTCTGAGGATTCCAAAATACAGGCTAAAGCAGTGGCTATGTTGGTAAAACAAGAGCCTAGCAAACTTGCTGAAGCTGGACTTAAGGTGATAACATCTGATATCCCGTTTAAGATTCGACGGCTTGTTGCCGGAGTTATAAAAAAGGCTGGAAAAGATGCTGTGGATGCGTTTTTGGGAAAAATACATATAGGGATGCATTACGTTTCTCTTATAAAACTGATCAAAGCATGTGACATCTTTGCTGACAACCCAGGTTTAATTCAAGTGTTGCGCGAGATAGCTCTGAATGGGCCGGTTGATACAATCCCCCCAATTGTGAGTGTCTTAAAACAAATCCCAGGAAAAGAGGTTGACTTGGTTCTCCTCGAAATTTTTGAAAGAACTACTGAAAAAATGAAAGGGGACATCATCCCTCTATTTGCTGAACGTAAAATACATGAGGCTATACCATTACTTAATGAATACATAAAACCGATAAAAGTATGGGAAACAGAAAAGAGAATTTCATTACAACAAGATGTATGCCGGACTTTAGGGGTTCTCCGTTCACTCGATGCGGCAGCGGCCCTCATTGCTATCGCACAAGGGTTCAAGTTATCCACTGTTTATAAAGCCAAACCAGATTCCATCCGGGCGACCGCGACTTGGGCGCTAACACAATTGCCTAAAAGCAAAGAAATCGACAAGGTTCTAGCCAAGCTCAAAAACGACCGATCTCATCAAGTTAGAAAAGCAGTAGAATTAGCTGAAATATTACACAAATAGTCCTGCCTCATATCACCAGAATAATCGGAGACCATGATTTTTCTCTTAAACCACATTTGATGAACGACAAAACTGAATCTATTCCCCTGGAAAGATTAGAACTCTACAAAACTAACAATGAAGGCCGCGTCACTACACTTGATACAATTATCCGGGATAAAACAACAGAAAAGGAGGATAAGAAATCCGATGATGCTTACAATAGATCTTTGGTTATTTTTTATTTCACTTCATTGACGTCAGATATAACCTGTGCTATGATTAGCTGCGTTGAAATTGAAAAGACCTGTCCGTTTGTAAGAACTGGTAAAGGTCATAAGGGACTTAGGGAAATTTCAACAGTTAAAAACATATCCCTCCCTTATAAATTTTATTATGAAGAGGAATTTAGAATGAACATTTATGTTGGCAATTTACCACGAGAGGCCAATGAAGACGATTTGCGCCAAGCTTTTGAAGCCTACGGGCAGGTCGCGTCTGCAAAAATCATTACAGACAAGTTCACTGGCGCTTCAAGGGGATTCGGATTTGTTGAGATGCCCAACAGTCCCGAAGCACAATCTGCAATCAACGGGCTTGATGGCACAGATTTGAAAGGTCGCGCTCTAAAGGTCAACGAAGCCCGTCCTCGCAGTGAAGACCGTCGAGGCAGAGGAGGAGGAGGTTTTGGCCGAGGTGGATTCGGAGGCAGGAAACGCTTCTGATAAGCGATACTCCAAGTTACAGAATCCGCGTTAAATTTTGCGTTAATATCTATTTACGGGCTGCAAAACCCACCTTCAAAATTTCCGAATGAGTTCAATCCTACCACTCTATCAAAAAAAGGGAATATACTGCAGGAAGGAGTCTCTGAGCTGAAATGTGCTTGATCGTCTATGACTAATAAATTCAAGATAGGAATGATGGATGAAAAAATATAAGAGGCAAGAAAGAAAGAAAAGAGAGAGGAAGAAGGAAAAAAGAAAGAGAGAAAAAAGAAAGAGAAGAAATATATAGTAAATAGAGAAATCCTATCAGGCCTCGGATTTTTTAAGTGAGTGGAATCTCACGAGCTTTTGATTGATTTCATCCCAAAGGTGCAGTCGAAGGGATAGCAGACTTTTACGTATGGTAAGCGGCTTGATCCTCTGCAACTCAGGCTCTGAATCAGAGCACTCTTCCAATTTATAGTTAGGAATCATTGGTCTTACATGGTGAATGTGGTGATAGCCGATATTTCCTGTAAACCACTGAAGCACTTTGGGGAGTTTGTAAAAAGAGCTCCCTTCCAATGCTGCTTTCATCCGGTCCCAATCATCATGTCGAGACCTATACACACCTTCAAAATTGTGCTGTATATAAAACAGCCATAGACCCACTATCCCACCAATAAAGAGAATGGGGAGTTGTATCAGGATGTATGTTCGGAATCCAAAAACAAAACTGACAAGCAAGACAATCCCTATAATCCCGAGATTTGTGAAGTAGACGCTGTTACGTTCTTTTTTTGCTCTGAGCCCAAATCGGAAATCGCTGGTAGACAAGAAAAATAAAGATAGGCCCCAAGCCAAACACAATAAATGGATTCCTAGCCAGACGGTAGACCCATCGCTTCCATTTTGAAGATTCGAGGTATTCATCTTTGGTCATTATCCAAAAGTCTCCAGAACCACGTCGGTCGAGGTCAGCGACTGTCGCGTGATGTCTCCAGTGCGAGGCCCGCCACTTTTCATATGCAGCAAAGGTTAAGACTCCAGAAATGTATCCGAAGATTTGGTTCGCTCGCTTTGAAGAAAAAAAAGACTGATGGGCGCAGTCGTGAAACAAGATGAAGAGCCGGACCATAAACAGGCCCGCCGGGACAGTTAAAAGAAGGATGACCCAGTAAGGGTACCCAGCCTGCATAGCTCGGATTATAACATACCACAAAAAAAAGTATGGTATTAAGGTATTGATGATTTGCCAAGATGATTTTAGGATGTTAGGATTCTCGAATTTTGCGATGGACTGGTACCAGGCTGGTCTAGATGGTCTGCCAAGAGGGCTGTTGTTCGCAGAAGAAGACATTTGTGTGATAATTTCCTTTCCTAAATATATTATTCCTTCAATTTTTCCAAAATCTTTTCGATCGCCTTGTCCAACTGAGGGTCCTGTTTCTGAAGGTCGTGGTTGAGGTCGTTGATGACAAAAATATCCGGTTTTACTCCTCCGCTAGTTTCGAGATCCTGGCCGTCAAGTGTATAACAGCCCCAGAAAGGAAGCCGAAAATATCCGCCGTTCATCAATCTCACCCCTGTGGTGAAGATCAGCCATCCATAGGTCGTGTTCCCGATGATCGGTCCTCTCTTTAAGGTCTTGAAGCCATTGGCCGTCATCTCGCCATCGCTCAGTGTTACTTCATTGATTAAAAGAACGATCGGTTTGTCAGCAACCCCGAATGTGGATTGGGGAGTTTCGGAAAGACCACGAATGCGCCATTTGGCATAGATGGGTTTGGTCAAAGCCTGCAGGACACGGTCATGCACATTTCCGCCAAAATTGAAGCGTAGATCCAGGATCAGTCCCTTCCTGGGAACTGCATCTCGCTCAAGCTCTTTCAGGAATCGGGAGAGATTACTTCCTCCCATCGCACTCATATAGATGTAGGCAACTTCATCATCTGTCTTCTGTTTGACAATCTCTCTCCTGCTCTCGATCCATTCTATCAAGAGCAATCTATTTTCAGCGCCTGAGGAAATGGGTTCAACAGAGATATCGACATTTTTGTTCGCTTTCTGACTCTTGAAAGTGAGCGTGACTCGTTTCCCTACCAAGCCACTGAACTGAGTCCAGATATTTTTCTTCACCTCAACAGTCTTTCCGTTGATAGCAATGAGTTCATCGCCTATCGTCACATCCTCTATCTGGTCAAAAAGAGGACCATTCTTGATAATGCGTTTCAAAGTGACCTTTCCATTTGAAAAATCCCATTCTGCTCCCACATGCGCGCTCGGCTCTTCGGTCTGCATGCGGATTGGCCCCCGAATGCCTGTGTGGGAAGAATTCAAATGCCCGATCATCTCGTTGGCATAATCATAGAAATCTTGGTCTTCGCGGACCTGCTGGAGTACAGGCCTGTAGTGTTCATAAAGTTTTTTCCAGTTCACCTGATGAAGGGTTGGATCGTAAAAATAGTGCTGCAGGGTATAGTATAGTTCGCCTAGAGCCTGTTCGTAATCGGCTATCTTGTCTACCCGGATATTGACGTTGAACGAGATGGTTTTGTTCTTTTTGCTGTTGACATCTATTTGGCCAATCTTGCCCTGGCTTAAATAATAAAGGTGTTGACCCTTCTCATCGAATTGAAGCGAGCCCGGATTCCGAATCTGAGCCATGAAGGATTCGTATTTCCCTCGCTCTTTCTTTTTCAAGCTTGTTTTCCAGAGGTGATTATCGCCATCGATATTTGAGACAAAATAAACAGTTTCATTGTCCTTTGGAGAAAGAATAAAATCAAAGTCATTTCCCAAGGTGTTGGTCACGGTCTCTGTTTGACGGTCAAGGTCTTTGAGGTTCAACTTGACCTCGACTTTTTCTTTCTTTTCCTCTTTTTCCTCAGGCTTTTCTTCCTCCTTTTTGTCGGGGCTTGGTTTCTCTTCCTTGTCTTTGGTTTCGAATAATTTTTCAAACTCATCTTCCTTGAACTCGGGCTTTTTGGGCTCCAGATGAACCTGGTAGATATCCCATTTGCCCGTGAATTCAGGGAAACTGTGCCCGAAACGATTGGAACCGAAGAGTAGAAATTTCCCATTCGAGGACCAGAGAGGATTCGATTCGTCGTAAGCCGTGTTTGTAAGAAGGACTTTATTCTTGGTTTGGATATCGACAGCAAAAATATCGTCGTTCCCGTTTCTCTGAGGTACAATTGCAAGATAGCGTGAGTCCGGAGACCAGGAGAACACGTTCCCAAACCTGCCACCAAAATCGTGCTCGACGAGCAACTGGTCTGCTTCTCCATCTGATTGCATCAGGCGAATTTGACGTTTCCCATGGTAATAAGCGATCCACTTTCCATCCGGGGAAAATCGCGGATAAAGCACATCTTCTTTGCTCTGTGTTAAACGTTTCGGCTGTTCATTGCCAAGCGCTGAGATCATGTGTATATCAGGGTTGGCATCTCTGTCTGAGACATAGACAATGTGTTTACTCTCTTTGTCCCAGTCGATGTGCTTTTCACGCCAGGGTGTTTTGGTGATATTACGCGCATATCCTCCGTCAGTAGAAAGCACAAAAATGTCGCCACGCACGATCGCAGCAATCTTTTTTCCATCGGGGGAGAGCCGGTACTCACTCACCTGAGCATCATTCACGAAAAAGAAACGATTTTCCTTGGTTTCAGCCGGTGCCTCAATCGGGACATGACGAGAGCTGCCTGTGTTGAGATCAGTGATCCAGATGCTAAACTCCCTTTCATAGGAAGATAAAGGAACGTGCTCGGCCACAGAAAGCCATTTCACGTCTTCTTGGCGGAATGTCGTAATTGGTTTCAAGCCAGAACCGTCTGGTGCGATGCACCAGATATTCTTGTTTTCGAACTCCCGGTCACTGATAAAATAAATTCGTTGACCATCAGCACTCCACATTGGCCAGAAGCAATTGCTCTCATCTCCGAAAACAAGCCGGGCTGTGTTCTCTGTAAATCCTTTGGTCCATATTTTCGCTGTGTTACTGCCGCGGTAACCCCGGCGCCACCAGGAATTGTTCTCCATACCTAAGGAAAAGAGAACAGTATTGCCGTCTGGGCTCATCCTGGCTTTGTGCGGCCAACTCCAGTATGTATCCAGGATAGGGAGGGCATTTCCTCCCTCTATGCTGACCTTAAAGATGCTGGATGAGGAGGATCGACTCGATGTGAAAACGATCCACTCGCCGTCTGGTGTGAAATCGGTGGCCACATCATTTCCGCTGTGGAATGTAAGCTGCTGTGGGACTCCACCATCCGCCTTCATGAGATAAACATCGTTATTCCCCTTACGGTTTGAGGTGAAGGCCAGCCATGTACCATCAGGTGACCATAGGGGCTCGCGGTCATAGGCCACGTGGTCTGTTAAGCGCACGGCTTTTCCTCCTTCTGAGGAAACCAGCCAGATGTCGCCCATGTAGGAAAAAGCAATCTGTTTGCCATCTGGAGATATTGCCGGATATCGGGCACCGATGAGCTGTTTTTTATCTGCGTGAGAATAGAAAGACAGAAAAATAACCGAAAAAATTCCTAATAATAAGATCAGACGAATTCGTTTCATTGGACGACTCCTTAACTCAAAATAAGAAAGATGAAAAAATGATACATCATGAGAACTGTAGCAATAGCACAGAAACTATGAGGAGTCAAACCTGAGAAGTCAATCTGTTGACACCTTTAACATTCCTTGATATTCTTTTCCAGCAAGGTGTGGGGATGAGTGGAGGCTGGCGAAATTAAAAAGCTAAGAAAGTCTTCATTTCTTGATCAGGAGTATGCAATGAAAACATCAATCTTAATTATGAAGCAATTTCTGGTTTTTCTTTTTCTCGTGATGCTCATCTGTTATTCTGGTGCTCTGTTTGCCCAGGAAATCCATCACTTCAAACCCACAAAATATTACTTCACCTATGACGCAAAGCATGAACCAGTTCTAAAACTCAAACCCGGAGATACCCTTGTGACAAGCACCTTGGATGCCTTTGGCAACGCAATCTCAAACAGCAAGCAGAAAGCGAGTGAGATTGTGCATTTGCCAAAGGTAAACCATCAGACCGGGCCTTTTTTTGTGGAAGGAGCTGAGCCTGGGGATACGCTTGTGATTCATCTGCTAAAAGTCAGACCCAACAGAGATTATGCGGTCTCAACACATCTCCCATATTTCGGAGCACTAACAGGAGAAAGCTATACAGCCATGCTGACGGATCCGTTACCAGAGAGGACATATATTTGGAAGCTGGATTTTGATCGGTATGTCGGGATTCTTGATTTGTCGGATAGCAAGATAGGAAGAGTAGAAATCCCCCTTCAGCCGTTTTTAGGAACAGTCGGAGTAGCTCCCAACTATGGGGAGGCCGTTCTTTCATTAACTCCAGCCGAGCATGGCGGCAATATGGACTGTGTGGAGACAAAGGAAGGGACAATTCTGTATTTTCCCGTTTTTGTTGAGGGTGCTCTCTTCATGCTCGGAGATGGACACGCCGCACAAGGGGATGGTGAAATTTGTGGCACTGGCTTGGAATGTTCTATGGATGTTACGGTTAAAGTGGATGTGATTAAAGGAAAGGCAATAAGCTGGCCTAGGTTTGAAGACGATGAATACATCATGGTAGCAAGTAGTACCAGACCGGTCATTGATGCATTCAGGTCGGCGCATGTGGAATTGATCAATTGGCTCGTGGAAGATTATGGTTATGATCGTTGGGATGCCTTGCAATTAGTCTCTCAGGTTGGAAAGGCACGCGTCGGTAATGTGGTTGACCCGAAGTATACACTGGTTGCGAAATTTCCAAAAAAATACCTGCCCTCTCGATAATAAGTTTGGTAGCCTATCAAGCGTATAGTGTACTAGAGATTTCTCAAAGCTTTGTCTCATTAGATGGAAACAGTATAATAAGAGAGAAATCTGCGTAAATTTCTTTAAATGCTGAGAGTATGAGTGTAAAAATCGTTGAAAAGGTCGGTGATGTTAAGATCTATGGTACGGGTGCACTAGGTGGGAAAGGTGCAGGCTTAGTCAAAATCAATGAGTGCCAAATACCTAAAGCACATAAGCTGAGAACGCGTGTTCTCACAACGACTTTCTTTGACAGATTTATTAAACAAGGTGAGAGGCTTGGAGAAGAGGAATTAAACATTATTGCTTCTATTTTGGAGAAATTAGGAAATATTCCGATCAGTGTTCGCTCTTCAGCCACAAATGAGGCTTTCGTTTCTGAAAATGGGAGTGGCTCGGTCCATGCAGGGGAGAACACGTCTTTCATGCTCCCAAATAATCATCCTGATTTTTCGGTACGTTTCAACCAATTGAAACAGGCGATTTACCATATTTACAACGATTTTATCCAGAGCCAACCTCCTGAGAGCAATGAAAAAATGGCCATTGTCATCAATCCTATACCAGGAATTCATGATAACACTTTTGCTGGACCTATATATTATCCCTTGGTTTCAGGAGTCGCCAATTCATTTTTCCCCTATGCCTTGAAAACGCAGAATCCAGATGAAGGTTTTGCCCGAATCGCTTTTGGTCATGGCTATGCAACAGTTTTAGATGATTTTCCAGTGATCTCTGTGGCAACAATCCGCAATCCACTCCCTCTTAAGATGTTAGGAGAAAGACAAAGGTTTTTCTACGCCATCGATATGACAAAAAATGAAATGCTCAAAGGTAACGAACTGGAGACGATGAAGAAACTGACGGTCAAATTTGCCGATTTCCAGAACACAAAAATCTTGGGAAGGATTAAAGATTCGATTACCTTTGAAATGCTAGTAGAGAAGGATGGATTTGGTTTCAAGAGCGGTCTCCTTGAGATAATGAATACTATATCTTCGAAAATATCCGCTCATTATCAGATAGAGTTTGTTTTTAATGTAAAGAGAGGTAAATCAGAAACCGAATCAGGGACATTTCATGTTGTCCAGTTGACACAATTGCCAGAATTGAAATTGGAGAAAGTTCATTTTCCTGATCATGTTGGCAAGACCTATATTTCCGTAAGCAACTTTCAGGGACATGGGATAAAAAAGGGTGTAAAGTATGCTGTAGTTGTCTCTCCTTTCCTATACACAAGAGACAGGCATGATGAGCTGAGAAAGGAAATATCGGCTCTCAATCGTTCTATGCGTGAAGCGAATACTCCCTACATCATCGTTGTGCCTGGACGTTTAGGGAGCAACAACAGAGATTGGGGAATCCAGGTGGACTACAGAGAAGTTGATAGAGCTGCAGCCATTTTTGAATACGGTGTCGATGTTGCAGGCAGGTCTGAGCCTTTGAAGGAGCCGGAACATCTTACCGGCGGGGGGATTTATGGAAGCCATTTTCTGTATATGATACATGGTGGATATGACGAAGAACAAAGAAGGATACAGACACGTGTATATGGTACACAGGGCACTCATTTTCTGACTAACTTGATGAGTAACAATATCATATATGGTTTTATTCAGCCCACGCAGGATACATTCGATCCTTGGCTATTTTCAACGCCTGACAAGAAGAGTGCGCTCTACATGCTCACATTTCCAAAAAAGGTATCCGTGTATGCTGATTCAGTCGAGAAGAAGTGTGTGGTCATATCGGAAAAGGATTGAGTTTGATGGATCAATATGCTTTCTATCCAAGAATCATCAATCCCATGAAATTTTCATATGCGATAATTTTTTCTGCTGAAGAAGAGGTCCGCAAGTCGAAAAAAGTCCTGGTTGAGAGCATGCCATGGACTGAGGTTGAAATATTTGGCGACCCATTTTCCATATCCCAATACAAATCAGATAAGGCATCGATCATCATCCTGGATGATTCAGGGCTCATCGTTGTCGATGCCGATAAAATTCGTGAGAACAACCAAAATGTGGTGATTATCCTTCTATCTTCGAATGATTTTATCAGTCGCTCTCCGCCTTCGATCACACACGAAAAATACCCCTATACATCTAAGGCAGACCTTGTTTTCGCCATTGATCGAGAAGAGTTTGTTCCCAGTCATATATTGCCTTCGGCTGTAAGATGTGCGGAAGATTTACTCAACATCAAGAAGTATTCTCGAGTGAGACGGTATATTTTTTTGCTCGTAGATGATGAACCTCGATGGTTTTCTCAGTTCCTTCCTGTGCTTTATAACATCATAGGTCAAAGAGCCGATGTCATGGTTGCAAGGACTCTTGAGGAGGCACTGCAATTCCTTTTTGGAGTGAAGCAGGAATCAGAAATCGATGAGGATCGTTATCTTTCTTTAGGCCACGGGGATGATGTGGTTTGTTTGATAGCTGACATATTTTTTCCGAAGGGGAATGACCTCAATAGTGATGCGGGGAAGGATCTGATCAGAATCACAAGAAAATATTATTCGCGTATTCCTGTGATTATTGCTTCGAAAGCAAAGGAAGCATTTGACTTTAAAGATCAAGCGTTCATTCTTCCTAAAGGTGACCCAGGGAGCTTACAGACGCTCCAAGCCTATATTCATGATTTCACTGGATTGGGTGATTTTGTTCTTCAAGATAAGACGAAAATGGAATTATTAAGATTAAAAGATATTTACCAGATGAAAGATGTCTTGACCGAAGCAAAAAAGCGTACCAAGCAGGGCCAGAAATTGAGAGAAGTTTTAGAAGTTTACGGGGAAAAAGACGCTTTTTCCACGTGGCTCTACATGCATGGTTTTAGAGAATTGGGAGATGAATTAAGGCCGCAACGTGGGAGAGGTACTGATCTTGTGAGAAAACTCGTAGAACCGATCGAAAGAGAAATTTCCCGGATACATTCTTCTCCTTTGGCGATAGGGGAGGAAAGAGTGTTTAGTCTTCAGGACCTTTTGGATGCTCTGCAAAGGGTGGCCCCTGAAATGATTCAACATCTTTCGGATAATGATGTGTTTTCCACCTGGCTGGATCGAAAGGGATTTCCAGAACTAGCAGAGGAAATTCGTCCCATCCACGGAAGCGGAGCAAAGTTAAAGGAAGCTCTAACGCAGAGCGTTGCGAAATGGATCCCCATCTATCAACAGAGAGGCATGCCTATCTAGAGTCTGAAGTTCCCCTCTGGGAATGCTGGCCGAGGATAAAGATAAACCTTCCCATCCAGAGAAAAGAGGGGATGGATTTAGCATGAACGGGTTTGCTTGGGATCAACACCATCCTTTAGTTGACCGCCGCTGCTTCGTTTCGTCAGCTCGATAATGGGGTGTGCAGAAGCTCTCGACGATTCGTCACTGCCGCTTGCCCTCGGTGAATTATTGGTACCGTTCGGTGACTCGATCGGTCATCACATTGTCTCTGTGGATCAGGATGCCTACACGTTGCGTAACAGACTTGCCTTTTTCCAGGATTATGAACAGGAAGCTTGACAACGTCCCATGACGCAGCATCAAAAGTCGCATCTAATTCACACGGCCCATGGCTCGCGGTGCGGATAGTCCAGCCAGCGGTTGGCCTCTTCATCATCGATGAAACGCTCAGCTTCTGGATCCCACCGCAGCTTGCGGCCCAGCTTCATGGCAATGTGCGTCATTACGCAGATGGTGTTTGAGCGATGTCCTGCCTCTGCCTGTGCAACGGGATCTCTCCGAGTACGCATGCACTCCAGGAAGTCCTTCATATGGTTGGTGCTGCAGTAGAGCTTGATTTCATCATCGCGGATTTTCTGGCGGAGTATTTCTTGGTCAGAGGCCTGGATTTCGCCCCTCTGCACGAAGATCCAGCTCTTGTCACCCTCGAATCGAACGCCTGCCGGATCACCCGTCTCCATGATCAAACGAACACCATTGGCGTACATGGCCTGCGCGCGGAAGCTGGTGTGTACGTCGAACAAACCTCGGTCAGGAAACTTCGCTTTGGCCTCAATCTCAACAGGACCGGTATCGTCTGTGCCGTTTCCCCACTGGGCGATATCACTCATATGGGAGCCCCAATTTGTGATCATGCCTCGACAGTACTGTTCGATTTGCATCCATCCGGGTCGGCTGTAATTTCTCTGTGGATGCACACGATCCTCAGAGAACGGTGCTTCAGGCGCTGGTCCTAGCCAAGAGTTGTAATCAAGGTTTTTCGGAACGGGCATTGGGTGGGGATCGCCAGTGCCTTGATCCTCTGGTAACCAGACGTGGATTGTGTGCAGCTTACCAATACGCTGGTTGCGTGTATGCTCGCAGGCCATAAGGAAATAGGTGGAAGAGCGTTGCTGCGAGCCTACCTGGAGGATTCGTTTGTTTAGACGCACCGCTTTGACAAGTTTCCGGCCTTCCGCTATCGAATAAGTCAACGGTTTTTCCAGATAGATGTCCTTGCCAGCATTAGTGGCAGCAATGGCATGCGCTGCATGCCAATGATCAGGCGTAACGATCAGGACGCCATCGATATCCTTGCGGGCAAGAAGTTCGCGAAAATCTCTGTAGGCAGCGCAGCCTTTGTAGCTGCCTTTGCCTAATTCCAAAGCGTAGATCTTCTCCGCCTGCCACTGGGCGTCCTCCACGCGGTGTCTATCAACATCGCATACGGCCACAACACGTGCTCCGACTTCCAAGCCACGGTAAATCAACTCCTGCATGTCGCCCTGGCCCTGTCGTCCCACACCGATGCACCCTATCAGCATCGTGTTGCTCGGTGCTGATTTTCCGAACACTTTGGCCGGCAAGATAGCCGGCGCCATCACCGAGGCTGCGGCAGCCTTGAGAAAACTGCGGCGAGTGATGCTATTTTGTTTTTTCGATCGAGACATGATTCCTCCGACTCACAACAAACCTATCACGACAAAAATGGAATTGTCAACGTCAGGAAAAATGTTGAAAATGAGTATCCATGCATATACAATTTTGGACAGCAATGCTCATCAAGGAGATTTCTCCATGAGAAAGTAGTGGATGCAGCCTCCCATAGTGGGATTTTCTCTCTGATGCGTGGCAAAAGGAGGTAGATCGGGAGGGGAAAAGGAAGCCCTCTTTTTGCATCTGGATCCAATCAGGCAATATTGTTTGCACCTGGGCTCATACAGAAAGGTTTTGGGTGAGGATCGATCCGCGGGTATCTTTTCTCTATGCTAAACAGAGCTGACCAGAAGCCCAGCCGTAGTGCATATCTTCGTTTCGATGAACTAAACAAAGAGTTCTATAGATATCTTTCTGAGATTAAAAAAATTCTGAGTGATTTCTGACAGATAAAGCATCCCTGGCCAATCCTGTGGATTCGCTCAGATATGAGTAGAATATAACAATCCTTTTCTCGAGCAAGATCTAGGTAAATGACTTTGTTGTTTTTTTGGAGGGAATGCTTGTATTTATATAAAAACTGATTCGGGGGAAAAATCCCCCCTTTTTTCTCTCCAGAGAGAGAGCAAAAACTAAATTATGATCCTATCGGCTATTTCTTTTTTTTGGCTTTGGGCTTTGCCTTGGGCTTTGCTTTGGGTTTAGCTTTTGGCTTCGCCTTTGCTTTTGGGGCTGCCTTTTTCTTGGCCGCTTTCTTGGGCATTTTTTGACTCCTTTCTAAGTTTATCTCTTCATTGATCTCTTGTGAGATCAACTATCTCTTTCGCGAATTTTAATTTTATTGATATTTTATTCACATTGTATTGAACAAGCAACTTTTTTTTTATTTTTTTTTAAAAAAATAATTCTCAGAACTAATACACTGCGTTCGAATCCTTCCTTTTTATATTTTAAGATTGACTGCTCGGATTTATATATGTTACGTTACGCAGCACATAGGAGATCTCATGAAAAAAATGAAAAATCCGGTTTTAACAACTGCGTGGATTGTTCTGTTTTGTCTATCGGTGACCTTCCTTGCAATCGCTCAGGAAAAGAGTTATGAGGTCCTTCTTGGGGAATGGGATGTGCAAACCGAAGACGGACAGTATACGTTCGTGTTTATCTTTTCTATGGAGGATGGCGCTCTCAAGGGAATGTTTCAGGGTTCTACAGGAGAAGTCGAAATGGAAGATCTCACCTTTGAGGACAACGAGCTTACGTTCACCGTAAATATTGAGGCTGGTGGTCGTTCTATGCCCATCGATTTTTCGGCTACGATTGAGGGAGATACCCTGGAAGGAATGCTTTCTCTTGAGTTTGGCGAGGCCAACATCACCGGAAATAAAAGGAAATAAACCATACTCCTCCTGCTCTATCTTTCCGACAATTCAATTTGACTCTTCCTTTTATCCTTGATATTCTTTTGCCGAGGTAAAGGGGAGAAGAGTGGCCATAAAGTGCCCCAAATGTCATTTTGATAATCCTGAGAATACCATTTTTTGTGGTAAGTGTGCCACCCCGCTGCAGCAAGAACAGCCCATTCACGGAACTGCACTTACAAATGAAGAAATCTCCATACGATGGGGTATGTTAAAAGAAAAAGGGGATTTTCTTAGATTGAGGAGGAAATGATGAAAAAAACTGCACTCATTGGAAAGAGAATCAGATTGCTCAGGTTGGAAAGGGGATTAAGCCAAGTTGATATTGAGAAAGCTGCTGGCATTTCCCGATCACACTTAAGCAATATTGAGTCTGGTAAGATTGAAAATCCTGGTTTACACACTCTAGAAAAAATAGCAGAAGCATTGAAGGTATCGATTTCATATCTTTTCCATTTCGACGAACGGAGTCTTAAAAGGAGAGTCCTAGCAGTAGAGAAAAGGAAAAAAGAGCAGAGAAGAAAAAAGGAGGTGTTGGAGCAAAGAGAAAAAGAGATAAGAAGATTAAAAAAGGAATTAAGAAAATTAAAAAACAAATAAGTATGAATAACTCTTCTTGACTATGCTTTACAAATTCCTCCAGAACATTATCAAGATTGCTCTGGCCATCTTTTTCCAGAAGATCGAGATTCGTCATGGGGAGAATGTGCCAGAGCGAGGACCTGTGCTTTTTGTGGCCAATCATCCCGAGTCCCAGATGGATGCGTTTGTCATGAGTTCTGCAATAAAAAGAAGGGTTCATTACATTGCCCATGCTGGGTTGTTTGCCAGCAAACTGAGAGCATGGCTGCTTCGAAGCTGTGGAGTCATTCCTATCCATCAGCACCGCGGTAAATCTGATAGAGTTGAGAGGAATATTGAGGCTTTCCGAGAGTGTTATGAGGTTTTAGAAAGGGGAGATGTTATCGGGATCTTTCCTGAGGGTATCAGCGATATGCCGCGTCGAGTAAAAAAAATAAAAACAGGAGCTGCCAGAATCGTTTTAGAATCCGAGCGGAGAAATAATTACAAGCTTGAGGTTAAACTCATCCCTGTCGGGCTCCATTTTTTCTCTCGTAGCCGATTCCGCAGCAAAGTGCTGGTGAATGTTGGAAGGGCGATCGATCTCCAGCCCTACTTCTCCCTGAATGAGAAAGATAATTTTGAAGCTGTAAATCAACTCACAGCCCAGATTCAGAGCAGTTTAGAACACCTTACAGTTCATGTCCAACATACAGAATTGGATCGCTTTGTGAAAGTCATCGAGAGCATCTATCGGGATGAATTGATGAGCCAAACCTTTGCCGATCATAAATCGTCCAAGAAGATCATCACAGAGTTTGTCGTCACACAAAAGATTGCTGATTGTGTGGAATACTATCACGAACATGATCCACAAAAAGTACGTGACATGGAAGAGAAAATATCCGCTTACAAACGCAAATTGAAGCGCCTCCATTTAAAGGATATTATGGTTAGAGAAAAGACAAGCATACAAAATCTCTTTAAAGCTGAATTAACAGGAATCGCCAGAGCGATTGCTGAATTTCCCCTGGCAGCTTATGGTGTTATTAACAACTATTTTCCTTATAGGATAACCGAATATATTGCAAGAAGGTTTATTGATGATAAGACCAAGATTTTGATGGCTCTTTTTCTGGGGGGAGGAATCACATTTGGTTTGTTCTACAGTGCCCAAGTGTTGCTTGTCTGGTACTTGGAAGGATATTTTTGGGCCACCCTCTATTTATTAACCTTGCCCCCATCCGGTTTTTTCGCTTTGGGCTACATAAAAGAAGTCCGGAAAATCCAAGAACGTGTCAGTTTTTCCTTTTTTATTTTTACAAATCGACACCTAATAGGTAAAATGCGTCGTACAAGGAATATGCTCATATCTGAGATGAACGCCTGTAAAGACGAATATCTCGAGCTAATGAATAAGACAACTTCAAAAAATAAACAATAGGCAAAGAAGCTCAGCAGATCATAGATATGGAATCGATAAAAGCGAAAACATCAAAACTCGGAAAGGTGTTGAACAATGTCAGGCCCCAGCTATTATTGAGCGACTTGAGCCATGCGGCTTCTCTCGAGCGATTCGGTCCAAAATTGTTCGAACGTGTTCATTGGCGTGCGTCAACAGATGAACAACAAATCGCCTTAACATTCGATGACGGTCCGCATGCCTCATCAACGCCTCGCATACTGGAAATTTTACATCAATTCAATGTCCCAGCAACTTTCTTCCTCGTTGGCAAACATCTTGAATCCAATCTTGGTTTGGCTCGCGATATTGTGAGTGCTGGCCATGAAATTGGCAATCACACATTCAGTCATTCTCTGTTGTATCTGTCAACAAACAAAAGAATTCGAGATGAGATATGCCGTACCGATAAACTCCTCAGAAACATCGATGGGGCTGAGCCAAAATTCTTCAGACCTCCTGCAGGATTTTTTACAAAGCGGGTTCTGGATACTGTGGAGCAATTGGGTTACAAAACTGTTGTGGGTGATGTTTATCCTCGGGACCCTCACCTCCCTGGAAAGAAGAAAATTGTAGAAAGGGTTCTCCAGCGGACTGTTGCGGGTTCAATTATCATATTACATGATGGAGGAAACACACACCGTGTGGACAGATCTCAAACTCTGGATGCTTTGTGTGAAATCATCCCGAGCTTAAAGATGAAGGGATTTGAGTTTCTAACGCTTTCAGAACTGTTATAGAACTAGGACCAGCCTTACCAATATTTTTCAGCTTCAATCCTTTGGATATATAACACCTATCTCATTCCTTTTGCTGATTATTCGATCAGATCTTGGATCTTCTCTCTGGTATAATCCCGCAATTCTTCTGTCGAGAGATTTTGAATTTTATCCGGTGAGATCGGCTGGCCGAATTTTATTTTGACAGGTCTTGGGTCAATTATCCATGATCCCTTATGTTTGAGTTGGAAAAGACCTGACAATCCAATCGGGATGATCGGAACACCGGCTTGTTTGGCCAGATGAAACGGGAGTTTTTTGAATGGACCCAGATTTCCGTCCAGGGTTCGGTGTCCTTCCGGCAGGATGACGATCGATTGTCCCTTTTTGAGAATCTTTTCGGTCTTTTTCATGCTCGTTATCGAGGCATGGATGTTTTTTCGGTCGATCGGGATGTTTCCCATACGGCGGATGGCCCAACCGTAGACCGGCCAGTTGAACTGACGTAAGGCTTCAACTCCCCGAACAAAAGTGGGAATATAGGCTTCAAGCAGAGGGATATCGAAAAAATTGGAGTGATTGCACATAAAAAGGTAATTTGTGTTCGGCCGGATGTATTCAGCGCCCTTTGACCGGACCTTGATGAAGAGGATTTTAAATAATATTCTCAGACTTTTTTTGATAAAGGGATCAAAAGTTTTGGGTCGCAGAAAAAAAGAAAGAATGATGCTTAAAAAACAAAGAATGATAAAGTACAACCCCCCGACTACCCAAGAATAGACCGAGATCAGGTATCTCATTTCCAGAATACGGGAACAGCCTGGTGGAGGCATTCTACCGAGACAGGCGTAATCCCGACCAGTTCTCCGTCCGGAGTTAATATCTTGGGAGTATCCGTTTCTACCACAATTTTTTTCGCTTTAAACTGTTCGACTTCATCCAAGTGGATATGCTCTCCTGTGAATATCTTGGGGAAGCATTGTATCAGCCTTCGGCGGGTAATCTTACTCACAAGAGTCACATCGAGCAGCCCGTCGTCGATCTCAGCATTCGGAGCCATCAGGAAATTGGATGTATAGCGCGTGTTGGAGATCTCGACAAAGATATTTTCTCTTTCAAGGATTTTCCCATCAGCCTCTATCTTCACATGGTAAGCTTTCAGGAAAACCGTCCGGTACAAGACACCTAAGGTGTATGATACATTTCCGAAGATCTTGAGTTTGTGAGCTATTTTGCCTACATCAGCCACAAATCCCAAGCCCATGATGTTGAGGAAATAATAATCCTGACCATGTGTATGGAACACTCCCACATCCACTTTTCTTGGTCTTCTCAGACGGATGATTTCCACGGCTTCCTCCCATCGGGAAGAATCAAGCTCGAAGTCGCGGGCAAAAGCGTTTCCTGTTCCTATCGGGAGGACTCCGAGAGGGATTTTTTCTTGGGCCGGATTTTTATAGTATCCATTGATAACTTCAAACAGGGTACCATCGCCTCCGGCAGCAATCACGCCATCGTATTCAGATAAATCCGCGCTGGCGACAATGTCCACTGCGTGCTCAGGATAGTCAGTGAGCCTTAAGTCGAACTCGATGCCTTTGTCGATAAAACTAGATTCGATATCGGGCAGGATTTTTTTTGCCCTTTTGTGGGCTGCCACAGCGTTATAGACGAGCAAAACTTTCACTCTATTCCAAACTCACTGAATGGTTGTCTCATACAAACATTTTTTCCAACATGTGTCAAGGAAGATCGAGATAGACAAAAGCCCTCGCACCTGTCGCTTAATTTGTTAGAATGAACTCTTATAATACTTTTTTCGTAAAATTAAATGAGCATGAAGTCTATATGGAGGGCCAGATGTTAAGAAATTACCTCAAGATAGCATTACGAAATCTGTTTCGAAATAAGTTGTACTCTTTGATAAACCTGTTAGGATTAGCCATCGGGATGGCTGCATGCCTGATGATATTCCTCTGGGTGCAGGATGAATTGAGTTATGACCGATTCCATCAGAATGCAGAACGGACCTATCGGGTGGAGCGAAAGTTTGATTTTAGAGATATGCACGGCCAGGCCCCCGTTACTTCTGGCCCCTATGGTCCGGCCTTGTTCAGAGATTATCCAGAAATCGCGAATTTTGTTCGTTTGGACAGAGAAGAGTTGTCCGTCAAAGACCATAGAAATATATTCCGCAAGCAGCCGCTCATTTTTGCAGACAACTCCATTTTTGAAGTTTTTGATTTTCGATTGGAGGAAGGAGCTCCCCAAACTGCCCTCATCCAACCCAATTCCATTGTACTTACCCGCGGGAATGCCTTGAAGTACCTTGGAACCGAAGATGCTGTCGGCAAGTCCCTCACCCTCGACTGGAATGAGACACTGACAGACTTCCAGATCACAGGAATCTTAGAGGAAGTCCCCCACAACTCCCATGTTCATTTTGATATGCTTGCCTCTCTCTCCACCTATCCGGAAGAGCGTTTGAGCTTCTGGTTCAATAATTTCCTTTACACCTTTGTGCTGGTGAAGGAGGGAATTTCACTTGAAGATCTACAGAACAAATTTCCTGCGCTGATGACCAAATATATGGCTGCTGATTTCATTGCTGTCGTCGGCACTGACGCTGATATCAATGATGTGTTTCAGCTGAAATTGTATCCTCTCCTGGACATCCATCTTCAACCCAGTGAGCAGTTTGAAATTGAGCCGCAGGGCAGCCTGACTTCTGTCTATATTTTCTCAGCGATTGCACTTTTGATTTTGATCATTGCCTGCATCAATTTTATGAATCTTTCCACTGCCCGTGCCAATAAGAGAGCCAGAGAAGTGGGTATCCGCAAGACGGTTGGTGCTGTTAAACGGCAACTCTGGGGACAGTTTGTGGGTGAATCTGTGCTTTTAGCCATCATAGCCCTGGTTTTGGCTGTACTCCTGATCAGATTATTTATCCCTGTTTTCAACACCATATCGAATAAATCCTTATCCGCTGCCCAGCTTTTCCATTTCGGAAACTGGTTTATCCTCATTGGAATTACCGTAATAACAGGATTACTGGCTGGACTTTACCCGGCTTTCTATCTTACAGCTTTTCATCCAGCAAGGGTTCTAAAAGGAAGTGTACTTTCCGGAACAGGAAAATCGACTTTTCGAAGAGGAATGGCCGTCATCCAATTTGTCATCTCCATTACTTTGATTATAGGCACGCTCATCATCTTCAGACAGATGGAATATATACAGAACAGGTCTTTGGGTTTTGACAAAGAGAATGTGGTCATCATTCCCGCAGAAAGCAACAATATCCGTCAAAATATCGAGGCCTTTCGTAATTCCCTGACGCAAGATACACGGATCAAATCAGTCGCTGTTTCCTCCAGCATCCCTGGAAGCGTTATGTTTTCTGACACAGTCTTCAAGAGGGATGATTCCGATGATATTTTTTCTATTATTTTCACGCTTACAGATTATGAATTTGTAGATACCTATGGGTTCAATGTGATCCAAGGTCGGAATTTCTCAAAAGAATTCAGTACAGATATCCAGGGAGCAGTTGTCCTCAATCAGGCGGCTGTCAAAGAAATCGGTTACACACCAGAGGAAGCGGTCGGCAAAAAATTGTACAGGTACGAGAGTGCCACTGAATTTGTGGAAAACACGATTGTTGGCGTTGTGGAAGATTTCCATTTCAAATCCTTGCATCGGATCATAGAGCCTTTCCTTCTTATGCTTGCTCCAGAAAGATTTGATACCATTTCTGTAAGAGTTATGCCGGGTGATGTTAGAGGAACAATCGATTTTATTCAGCAAAAATGGACAGAGACATATCCAGGAGAACAATTTGAATTCAGTTTCTTGGACAGCAAGATCGATCTCCTTTATGAAAGTGAAAGGAAGATTCGTAATATTTTCTTAATATTCTCTGTCCTTTCTATATTTGTTGCCTGCCTGGGACTCTTTGGTTTGGCAGCTTTTACTGCTGAAGAGAGAACAAAGGAGATCGGAGTACGAAAGGTTTTAGGAGCATCTACTGGTAATATCTTAATTTTGCTAAGTAAGGAATTTGTCAAATGGGTGCTTGTGGCAAACGTTGTGGCCTGGCCTGTCGGGTATTTCGTGATGAACAGATGGCTGCAGAACTTTGCTTTTATAATAAATATCGATCTGTGGCCATTTATCTTATCAGGAATCCTGGCTTTGATTATCGCGCTGCTTACGGTCAGCTACCAGTCCATCAAAGCTTCACTTACCAACCCGGTTGATTGTCTAAGATACGAATAACCTGAATTATTCATAAGAAATGCCGATACATTTTATTGTTGCAGCGATATCATAAAGCAAGCCTGATATTTCTGTAAATCCAGATAAATATTTTTTCAAGAAAAAATCTTTTCTATTCATCGTCATTTATCCAATTGACCTCAATTTTTTCCTGTGATAGAAGCTATTAAGAAAATCAATCGATGAATAATAAAAATAATAAGAACACCACGGAATTACGGCGAGCAATAGGACTGCCTCATGCAACAGCAATGGTTGTCGGAACCATAATTGGTGCATCGATCTTTGTGCAGCCATCAGAGATAACAGGACAGGTGAACTCTATAAAAGGCGTTTTCCTGGTTTGGCTGACATCTGGTTTTTTGACGTTTTTTGGTGCTCTGGTGTGTGCAGAGTTGGCATCGATATTTACTCAATCCGGAGGAGTATATGTATATTTGAAAGAAGCGTTTTCTCCTTCGATTGGATTTTTATGGGGTTGGGCCATGTTTTGGAGTGTGCATTCCGGGATTATTGCCGCTATTTCAGTCGTATTTTCTCGGTATTTCTCTTATTTTTTTCCTTTGAATGATGTCATGATCAAGGCTGTTTCCATTGCTGTTATAGTTATTCTCTCGGCCGTCAATTATCTTGGTGTCAAGCAAGGGACAACTCTTCAAACGCTTTTCACTCTGGGAAAAGTCCTCGCTATTGTGTTTATTATTATTGCCGGTTTTACACTCGGTTCACGTGTTCCTGAGCATTTCGTAACCGGAAATATTGCACAGATTGAAGTTTCGCTCGGCAGTTTTTTTCTTGCCATGATTGCAGGATTATTCGCATTCGGTGGATGGCATATGGTTGCATATAATTCTGAGGAGACTATTAATCCAAAAAAAACGATCCCTCGTGCCTTAATGTTGGGAACATTGATTGTCACCCTGTGTTACATTGCTCTCAATGCTGTGTACATGTATATATTGCCTCTCGACCGCGTTGCATCATCCACACGAATCGCCGCAGATGCAGCAGATGCACTCATTGGATTCGGGGGAGGTGCTTTTATGTCCGGGCTTGTGATCTTTTCCACATTTGGGGCTTTAAGCGGCATCATTCTCTGCGGTCCCCGCGTTTATTATTCCATGGCACGGGATGGCTTGTTGTTTCAATGGGTCGGTGAGATACATCCCCGTTTCAGAACGCCTCATAAAGCCATCATTATTCAAGCTGTTTGGGCTTCTGTGCTTGTTGTGACAGGCACTTATAAAGCCCTTTTTATTCGGGTGATCTATACCGAATGGATATTCTTCGGATTAATGGCTATTGGCCTGTTCTTACTAAGGCGCAGACTAGGAATTTTGCGCGGTTACCGAATATGGGGTTATCCTGTAGTTCCAGCGCTTTTTATTGTTTCTTCATTCGCTATTGTTGTTAATCAGATAATTTCAGATCCAGGTGAGAGTCTCTTTGGGCTTTCTCTTGTATTGATTGGTCTGCCAGTATATTATTTATGGTTAAAAAAGATACGAAAAGGAACTCAGCAATGAAAATAATCGATTTTCATAATCATTTTTATCCTCCAAAGTACATTCAAGAAATAAAAGCGGGACCGAGCAACGTCCTAGTGAATTTTGATTCAGATAATAATCCACTTCTTCATTATCCAGGTGATTACAATGTCGTGGTACGCGGGCATAGAGATATTGATTATCGAGCAGAGGTTTTGAAAAACTCAGGAATTGATAAACAGATTCTAACCTTCACGACACCTGGTACACACATCGAGACTCCAGAACGTTCTGTGGAACTCGCTCAATTGGTCAATGATAGTTTTGCAAAAATTATGGATGAGCGTGGGGACCGATTTGCTGCCCTCGCAACACTTCCCTTGAACGATCCTGAAGCATCTGTTTCCGAGCTGGAGCGAGCATTTAATGAACTGAGTTTTAAAGGTGTCATGCTTCACAGCAACATCAATGGAATTGCATTGAGTGACCAGTGTTTTTGGCCCCTGTATGAAAAAGCACATGATTTAAAGGCAGTGTTTTATATACATCCGTCTTTTCCTGTCGGAGTAGAAGCTATGACGGATTATTGGCTCATGCCATTGGTCGGGTTCCCTTTTGATACCACCTTAGCGGCAGCAAAGTTGGTTTTCAGCGGTGTGGTTGAAAAATTTACGGGGATCAGGTGGGTTCTTGGGCATCTGGGAGGAACCATTCCCTATCTTGTAGAGAGGCTTGATAGGGGATATTTCGCTTTCGAAGAGTGCAGAACAAATATCCGCAAACCCCCTAGTGAGTATCTAAAAGAATTTTATTATGACACGGTTAATTTTGATGTTAAAGCCTTAGAATTTGCTATCGATTTTGCTGGTGCAGATCATTTTGTAGCTGGAAGCGATTACCCTCACAAGATTGGGAGCCTTGAAAAGATGGTAAGCAGTATTAAAAAGCTGGATATTTCTCCACAAGAAAAAACGGATATATTTGGTGGGAATGCCACTAAATTACTGGAGTTATAGTATTAAGCCTTTTACTCTTAGTCTTTCTATTTTTCACGAATCTTCATGATTTCAAATACGACAGGATTGTAAGCATCCGGACAAGCATGCGTCTTTTTATCCGGATCCTTTAGCCAGGGAAACTGGGCATCAAACATCATGGCAAAAACTGCTGGCAACATGCTGTAGAGTGCATGGATACAAATCTTCCCTTCAATTCCAGATTCCGTGATTTTTACAACATCCCCGATTTTATGTCCCAAAGCACAGGTCCCTTTCTGGCTGATGACTTTTACCTCCACCGAGGTTATTGTCCCTTCCATGCTGACCTCCGTATTCGAGAGTTTATTCGAAAAAAATCCCTGGAGTGCAGATGGACATAATCCTCCAATTGCAGCACAGGGAACAGTTTTACAGAATTCTCTTCTCTTCATCAGGTGTTTCTTACTCGATCCAGAGATCCCGGTCGACGTCTTTCCAGAATTCAAGCTCCATGCTGCTGTGGTCAAAAACATCCATATAATAGGGATCATTTTTCTTGTACTCCTCGTATGGACCCTTGTAATCTGCACGCCTCTTTTTATAGGTTTCATAGTCTGCAAGGCTGTCGTATTCCCACATCATGAAGTGGCGATTTGATTCCTCACCTGCAATCGTTTTGATAAAATAGCGGACACTTTTCCATTCTTTGAAGAGATTCCGATGATCATTTACCCACTTGAACCACTGGCGTATGGCTTTGTTATGTTCTTCTTCCTTACCTTCAGAGACAAGCCAGCTTTCTACCTCAAAAACAGCCATTTAATCCCTCCTTTATCTCACCAAATTCGCCTCCATATTTGTGAATAATCTGAAGAAGTCTTTCATGGGATTTATCCGAGAGATTATCATCCCGTTGAGTACGCAAATCAGGAAGAGGCACAGCAAAACCAAAAAACTTCCCAAGAGGCTGTACGGTCAAAATCATCCCCCCAGCAAGCCCTGTCTTTAGGAATGTTCTTCTTTTTATGATCTTAATACATCTCTTCATCCTAACCTCCGCCAGAGATTTGTTTGGTATGTGAAGAATATAATAAAAGAATTTGTTCAATTTGACTAGCTAACACTATGAAAACATGCATTGCGGTTATGTTAACCATTTATTTGATATTGATTTTATCGAAATAATAGAATATAATTACGTCGAGAAAACATTCTTTCTGACAGCAGTTTTATCCCCCAATCAATGCTCAGATAAGGATTTTATACAGATGAACATGAATATCGAAGAGATGCGGAATATAGGGATCAGTGCGCACATCGATTCTGGAAAGACCACACTGACTGAGCGGATTCTTTTCTACACTAAAAAGATTCACAAGATCCATGAGGTAAATGGGAAGGACGGCGTGGGCGCCACTATGGATTCGATGGAGTTGGAAAAAGAGAGGGGGATCACCATTGCCTCAGCCGCTACTACAGTCAATTGGAATGGGCATGTGATCAATATCATCGATACGCCCGGACATGTGGATTTCACCATCGAGGTCGAACGGTCGCTGCGTGTTCTGGACAGCGCCATCCTGGTTCTTTGTTCGGTCGGAGGTGTCCAGTCGCAAACAATTACAGTGGACCGTCAACTCAAACGCTACAATGTCCCACGTATTGCTTTCATCAATAAATTGGACAGGATTGGTGCTGATCCGTTCAAGGTAAAAGAGCAACTCAATGAAAGACTCGGCCATAATGCTGTATTGATGCAGATCCCGATCGGACTCGAGAATCAGCACGAAGGTGTGGTGGATCTGGTGAGAATGGAGGCTGTTTTTTTTGATGGGAACGATGGTGAAGAGGTTCGCCATGAAGACATCCCTTCCTATTTACTTGAAGAAGCCGAAAAGAGAAGGGAAGAGATGCTGGATGCTGTATCTATGTTCTCAGATGAGCTCATGGAGGCCATCCTCGAGGGACAGGAGACAGAAGACCTCATTCATGAGGCTGTAAGGAAAGGAACAATCTCCAGAGAGCTAACGCCTGTTTTTATGGGATCGGCTTACAGGAACAAGGGTGTACAGCCTCTGTTGGATGCAGTCGTGCGCTATCTCCCCAATCCAGCTGATGTAGAAAATTTTGCCAAGGATTTGGGTAACGGCAGTAAAGAGGTTAGATTGGAAGCAAATCCAGATGCTGATTGTGTGTCCCTAGCTTATAAACTGGAAGACGGTCCATACGGCCAGTTGACTTATATCCGTATATATCAAGGGGAAATCAAGAAAGGAGACAGGCTTTACAATACCCGATCGGGACAGACGATCCGAATCGGACGGCTGGTCAAGATGCATGCAGACAATATGGAGGATATCAGCCAAGCCATAAGCGGCGACATTGTTGCTCTCTTCGGCGTAGACTGCCGGTCAGGGGATACCTTTGTCACTCCTGGACTGAACTACACCATGACTTCGATCTTTGTTCCCGAACCAGTGATTTCTTTAGCGGTCAAACCTGTGGATAATAAAAGTACTGATAATCTCGCTAAGGCTTTGAATAGATTTGTCAAGGAAGATCCGACCTTCAGGACCTATGTTGATCCTGAATCCAAGCAGACGATTATTCAGGGAATGGGTGAACTTCATCTGGATGTTTACTTGGAGCGGATGAGACGGGAGTACAGAACCGAAGTGGAGACCGGAAAGCCGCAGGTGGCCTACCGCGAAGCAATCAGCCAACGGGCTGAATTCGACCACACACACAGAAAACAGACTGGAGGGGCTGGTCAATTTGGCCGCGTCACAGGATACATCGAACCTCTCAGTGATGGCCAGTATGAATTTGTGAATGAGATAAAGGGAGGACACATCCCAAAGGAGTTCATCCCGTCGTGTGACAAGGGGTTTAGGAGCGCGCTTACAAAAGGCCAGCTTACAGGCTTTCCGATAACATCAGTCAGGATTGTTCTGACGGATGGCCAATCGCATCCTGTGGATTCATCTGATCTGGCTTTCCAGGCAGCGGCTAGAGAAGCGTTTGTTCAGGCTTACCCGAAAGCTAGACCCCAGATTCTTGAACCCATCATGAAGCTTTCTGTCGAGGGGCCTTCGGAATTTATCGGAAATTATTTTTCCAGCATCAATCAGAGACGGGGAATCATCATCAGCTCGGTCGAAGACGGAACCTTTGCTCGAGTGGATGCCGAAGTCCCATTGAGTGAAATGTTCGGTTATGCAACAGTGCTCCGCACACTCACACAAGGAAAAGCGGAGTTCACTATGGAATTTTTAAAATATGGAAAGGTTCCGGTTACTATCGCCGAGGAGTTAAAGAAGGAATACCTTGAAAAAAGGCAAAAGGAATCTGCTTCATAGAAAAAGGAGACAAAGGTATGGTTAAAGCAGAGCTTATCAGAAGGAGTCCTCTGCGGATTCTCGAGAAATCCATTCATGGGGGTTTGAAGGATGGAAACGTCGGTGTGCTTGCCTCCCGGAAGGGTGTCGGAAAAACCGCCTGCTTGGTTCATATCGCCACAGACAAGTTGTTCCAGGATAAGCCTGTGATACATGTTTCCTATGCCAGCCGTGTAGACTATATCATCACATGGTATGAGGATATATTTAAGGAAATTGCTAAGGAACGCCAATTGGAGTCGGCGCTCGATATCCACGATGAGATTATAAGAAACCGGGTGATCATGAATTTCAGGCAGAATGCTGCGAATACAGATCAGGTGTTGAAAAGTATCGAAGCGATGATAGACTTTGGCAAATTTGCCGCTGACACAGTAATGGTGGATGGGTATGATTTTGAGAAAGCCACTTGTGAAGATTTACAAAAGTTTAAAGACTTTGCCCAGAAGACAGGTGTAAGAGTCTGGTTCAGTTCTTCTCTGAAGGGAGATGAGCCTTTATTCGATAAAAAAGGGATACCGCACGAGCTCAAAGGATGTTTGGATCAGCTCGACGTGCTTATCACACTTGCCTATCAGGACGATCATGTAAGGCTTCGATTAGTTAAAAACTTTGATTTCCCTCCTCCGGGCGATTTAAAGATCAAACTTAACCCCAAAACCCTCCTGATCTCAGAATAATCCCCGAATGATGAGGAGTGGTGTGAACCAAATTCCTTTTAATCTCGTTTTAAACATAAAGGTTATGAAACTCGATTGTTACAGTTCTGCATTTACTCATACTGGGAGAGGAGATCATGTTTAAAAATTACTTAAAGATTGCTATTAGAAATTTTTTCAAACACAAGGGATTTTCCTTTATCAATGTCTTCGGCTTAGCCATCGGAGTAGCCTGTTGCCTGATGATCGTCCTATATGTTTTTGACGAAATAAGCTATGACCGATACCACGAGAAAGCAGACCAGATTTACAGGGTAGGCATAGATGGTTTCGTTAACAATATGGCATTTCATGGAGTTATCACGTGCGCACCTATGGCACAGACTCTAGTCCGTGAGTTTCCTGAGGTCACAGCCGCAACTCGCCTAAGGAATTTTGGCTTTCCGGTCTTCCGGTATGAGAATAAGGTTTTCAGCGAAGAACGCGTTTTTTGGGTGGACCAGTCCTTTTTTGATGTCTTCACTGTTTCCTTTATTAAGGGAGATCCCAACACAGCCCTAGCCGAACCCAATACCATCGTTCTCACCCGGTCCATGGCTTTGAAATATTTTGGCCACGAAGATCCATTGGGGAAATCCCTTAACGCCGACCAGCGAAGAGATTATTTAATTACAGGCGTTGTGGAAGATGTCCCCCACAATTCCCATTTTCACTTTGATTTTTTGGCCTCTCTCTCGACTTATGATGATAGCCGGAGTCCCATCTGGATCAGCAACAATTATTATACCTACTTTCTTCTGAGAATGGATGCTTCTCCAGAAGCCTTTGAGGCCAAACTGGCCGAGCTGGTCAAGAAATATGTTGGACCTCAGATTCAGGTAGCCGCAGGCATCACAATGGAACAGTTCTATGAATCTGGAGGCCAGTGGGGCTATTTCATCCAGCCTTTGACTGATATTCATCTACACTCCCATCTTGAGTTTGAGATAGAGCCAAATGGAGATATTGCCTATGTTTATATATTTTCCATCATTGCTATCGGGATTCTTTTAGTTGCTGGCATCAATTTTGTGAATCTGGCAACAGCTCGGTCAGTGAACCGGGCCAGGGAAGTCGCCATTCGCAAGACAGTGGGATCCAGAAGGCCCCAGTTGATCCGGCAGTTTCTTGCAGAGACCACACTTATGAGTTTCATTGCCGTTCTTCTTGCGTTGATTGCTGTCCAAATCCTCCTCCCATCATTTAACACCATCACAGGAAAAGATTTGGCAATACCCTATGTGCAGAATATGTACACCATCCCTTCCTTGCTTGGAGTGGTTCTGTTCATCGGAATTTTAGCCGGGATATATCCCGCATTTTTTCTGGCTTCTTTTGACCCTGCAATTGTCCTGAAGTCGGAAACCGTGGGAAGGACAAGAAAATCCAACCTGCGCAATGTCCTTGTTGTCTTTCAATTCACAGTATCTATTGTTCTGATTGTTGGCACCTTCATCGTGAATCGACAGCTCAGGTACATTCAGAATAAGAATTTAGGATTCAATAAAGACCAAATCATAGTTGTTAAAAAGACCGATGATATCGGAAATCAAATCCAGACATTTAGACAGGAACTGATAAAAAATGCCAAGGTCATCAATGCCACAAATACCGGTAGACTTATCGGAGAAACTTTTGGGAATTCAGCTTTCAAATTGGCAGGTGCATCAGGTGAGGAGACACATCTTCTATGGACCTATTTCACAGATCCTCATTTTGCCGATACCTACCAGATCGAAATGGCTGCTGGCCGGTATTTTGAGGAGGGAAGAGAGACAGATCAGCAAGCCGTTATCTTAAACGAAACGGCATTGAAAGAACTCGGGTTGATAGACCCCATCGGCAAGCAAATCGATGCGTTGCGTCCTACTCGATCACAGGCTTTTACCATCATCGGAATCATGAAAGATTTTCATTTCGAAAGTCTGCATTTCCAGATTCGGCCTTTGATAGTCGGTCTCTGGCCACCCAATAACAGAGGTCGTTATGTCTCTGTTCGTGTACATTCTGAAGGCATAAGGGAAACCTTAGCCTTTTTGGAAAACACATGGCGTAAATTTGCAGGAAATCAAGCTTTCGAATATGAATTTTTCGATGATCATTTTGCACAGATCTATCAAGCAGAAGAGAGAACGAGTCAAATATTTTTCGCCTTTTCTTTCCTGGCCATTATTATTGCAAGTCTGGGCTTATTAGGACTGGCCGCTTTTATTGCCGAGCAGCGAACCAAGGAAATTGGCATACGAAAAGTTCTGGGTGCTACAGAATCGAAGATCATCCTTCTCCTGTCAAAACAATTCACGAAGTGGGTAATATTGAGTAATTTTTTCGCCTGGCCGATAGCGTATTATTTCATGCACAGATGGCTCCAAAGGTTTGCATTCCAGCCAGGCATATCTGTCTGGTCTTTCTTGTTGGCGTCCCTAGTCGTTTTTTTCATAGCGTTGCTGACCGTGAGCTATCAAACAATCAAGGCTGCAAGATCCAATCCTGTGGATTTGTTGAGATACGAATGAGTACTACTTAAAATTTCACCCCCGAATTCCTCTCTTATGGTGATTGACTAGAAAAACCCCCCTCTGTAATCATAGAAAGCCGCTGGAGGCGTATAAATTCAGAGATGCAGAATCTAGAAGCCCTATTCTTGAAGCTAAACATCCTCTCCATTTCTCCTTTGATCGTCGGATTCTTGATGTTGGTGCTGGGAGTGGCAACACTAATCAGAGACAGGGCTTCGAGGGTCAGCTGCTCTTTTTTCTTGGTTACGCTCAGCATTTTTGTGTGGTTGGGTTCACTACCTTGGCTCTATTCGGCTTCCAGTGAACAAGTTGCCCTCTTATGGGCAAGAATTGAACATTTCGGCGTGGCTTTCATTCCGTGCTTTATTTTCATTTTTACCCTAGATGTCATCCAACGTCATAAAAAATACAAATATTTTGGTTGGGCAATGCTTGTTCTTTCCGGGGGATTTTGTGCAGGTTTTGTGTTCACATCCTATTTTGTTGAGGGCGTTTCTATCATGCCCTGGGGATATTATCCCAAATATGGCCCCTATGGCTTTTTATTAATTCTGTATATCGCTCTTTTTATGCTGATCAGCCTGGATTTACTCTGGATCGAATATCTTAAAAGCGCTTCGGATCGAGAGCGTAACAGGCTTATGGGCATATTTCTAGGTGTGGCCGTCGGATTATTCGGGGCCATAGACTTTGTGGGAATGTTCGAAATCCAGATTTTTCCTCTCGGTTACATTCCTGTTTTCGTCAGCACATTGATCCTGGGACAGACCATCATGCGGTTCAGGTTGATTGATTTAACCCCTTCGTTTGCAGCCAACCGTATCATCGAGACTATGGAAGGTCTCATTGTAGTGGCCAACCTTGAAGGTAAGATATCTTTTGTGAATCGCTCGCTGTGCGAATTACTTGGATACAAGGAAAAAGGGTTGAAGGATGAGGAAATAACTCTTATTTTTGGTCATGACGGGAAAGATTTCTTGAAAGAAATAGATAAAAAATGGGTTCTTCATGATGAGGAGATGGAATGGCGGAGAAAGGATGGGACAAGAGTAGAAATAAGTGTCTCTGCCTCTGTGATTACAGATAAGAGCGGAGAGCCAGCAGGGATTGTTTATGCTGGGACGGATATCACCGAGCGAAAAAAGGCCGAGAGGGAATTGATTGAAGCCAAGGAATCCGCTGAACAGGCTAATAAGGCCAAGAGCGATTTTCTGGCCAACATGTCTCATGAAATACGGACTCCTCTAAACGCCGTCTTAGGATTTTCTGATCTTTTATCAGATACTCCGATGACTAACATTCAAAAAGACTATGTGGACACAGTGAAGGAAAGCGGAAAATTACTCCTGGCTCTTATCAGTGATATTCTCGACTTTTCTAAGATAGAGTCAGGGCAGATTCATCTGGAATATATCGATTTCAATCTAAAAAATCTGGTTGAAGATGTGCTCAGGATTTCAAGACCAAAGGTAACCGATAAAAAGATTGAATTGTATTATCATTACGACGACAAAGTCCCGACAAACTTCGTTGGCGATCCCACACGCGTAAGGCAAATCATATTGAACCTTTTAAACAATGCGATAAAATTCACCAAAAAAGGTGATATCGGAGTTCGGGTGTCTCCAGCAGAAGGAAAAATCCAACAAAAAAGCCCAGAAAATGGCTTCTGCACCGTACAGATATCGGTAAAGGATACAGGGATCGGAATTCCTAAAGAAAAGCAAGAAGTGATTTTCGAAACCTTTACCCAGGCCGACTCATCCACGACACGGCGGTATGGAGGGACAGGATTGGGATTGGCCATAACCAGGGCTTTGGTGGAAAAAATGGATGGAACGATTTGGATAGAGTCGGAAGTAGGAAAGGGAAGCGAATTCATGTTTACATTGAACCTTAGAGAATCCGATCCTTCTGCCTTTGCAGATATATCACCTGTTCAAACTGAGGAATTGAAGGGCAAAAAGGTGTTTATCATCGATGATAATGAGAATGCTCGTCGTCTCATAAGGACTTTCTGTTTGAAGGCAGGCCTGCAAGTGATTTCTGAGTCTCCCTCCGCCACACAAGGATTCCATGAGCTGGAGAGGATGGAAAATATACCAGACCTAATTTTGTCAGACATCATGATGCCAGAAATGAATGGCTATGAGTTTGCACGCAAAGTGAGAAGTAAAGATTTCGAAGGCGTAAAGCTGGTAGCTGTCTCATCGGATGCAAGCCCTGGCTCTGCAAGGCAGGCAAAAGAATCCGGATTCGATGCCTTTATTACAAAGCCAATAACAGAAAAAGGATTCATCAATATCCTCAAGACAGTGTTAGGGGACATGCGATCTGACGGGCAGATCGTCACAACACATATGGCTGAAGAGCTGATTGCCCGAAAAATAAAGGTGCTGGTTGCTGAGGATAATCCTGTCAATAAAAAGCTCATAGAAATTGTGCTACGTAAGCTCGGTTGTGAGGGAGAGATCGTTTCGAATGGAAAAGAGGCAGTGGAGAAGGTGTTGACCAAGAAGTATGATATTTGCTTGATGGATATACACATGCCTGTGATGAGCGGTATCGAGGCTACCGAAGAAATCAGGAAGAGAGGAAACACGACTCTTCCGATCATCGCCTTAACAGCGGATGCCTTTAAAGAAGGGAAAGAGCAATGTTTGAAAGCCGGGATGAACGACTTTCTGTCACGACCTGTTGAACCTGAAAAACTGAAGCAGAAGATCGTGGAGTGGACAGGCTGAAAACCCTCTCGTCCCCGGATTCACTCTGCTATTCTCCATTCCCCCTCCGATAGGTTAAACCGTGCTCAAATAGTCCTTGGGCCCGACTCTGTCGGATTCCCTCGAAGCTTGACTTGGTAAGGCCAAGTCTTCCGATGTCGCTCAATCCATCCACCTTTGCTCTCTGTTTTTCAGCATCCAGCTCTGTGTCCATCACGAAACTAGAGATGTTTTCATGGCCATGAACCTTGAATTGGAGGGAGAGTAAAGATATGATGGAATGCAATACGAATGGAGAAACCAGTCGAAGCCATAGCAGGGCTTTTGTTAACTGCCCTGGGCATACCTGTGTATTTTCATTGGAAGCGGAGATCGGATACAACGCAATCAGCTTCCAAAACCGGAGAAACATCATGACAAGAAAATCGCAGTCTCTTTCTGAAGAGATCAGGAAGGAAGTCTTAGCAGCAGAGGAAAGTATTCGTGAACACATCCGAGAGACACCTGTCGAATATTCCCCTTACCTCAGCCGTCTAGGAAACTGTGATGTCTATCTCAAGCTGGAAAACATCCAATTGACTGGGTCATTTAAACTTAGAGGAGCAACGAATAAAATCCTGTCCCTCACAAAAGAGGAGAAAGACAAGGGAGTGATCACCGCTTCCACAGGAAATCATGGAGCGGCCTTCGCCTGGTTGGCCAAGAAGTTTAACGTCAGAGGAACCATTTTTTTACCGGAAACATCTTCGCCCACCAAGATCGAATCTCTGCGTCTGTACGGCGCAGATGTCCAATACTATGGTGATGACTGTGTTAAGGCTGAAATCCATGCTAGGAAAATAGCAGGAAAAGAAGGACTGATTTTCATCTCTGCTTACAATGATCCCCAGATCATCGGAGGCCAGGGAACCATCGGTATCGAATTGCAAAGACAGATTTCTCGTATCGACTGTGTTTTAGTTCCGGTCGGAGGAGGGGGATTGATATCTGGGATTGCCGGCTATCTTAAATCTGAAAGCAAGAACATTGAGATCATTGGATGCCAGCCTGAAAAATCGGCTGTCATGTATGCATCCATCAGAGCTGGCCGTATTCTGGTTCTAGAATCAGAGCTGACCATTTCAGACGGGTCTGCCGGAGGGATCGAACCCGATGCGATTACGTTTCCCATATGTCAGGAGCTTGTGGATGATTTTATTCTTGTGACTGAGGAGGAGATCATTTCTGCTCTTAGACTCATTATGGAAAAGCATTACCTCCTCATCGAGGGCGCGGCCGCTCTGCCTGTAGCCGCCTTTATTAAACAAAAAAACCGATTTCAAGGAAAAAATGTTGTTCTTATCTTAAGCGGATCCAAGATTAGTCTTGAATCACTAAAAAAAATTCTCTGTTGAGGAGAAAGCCATGCCAAAAATCTATGGCTTAGGACAGATAAAAAGGACGCTCAAAGACTTATATCCTATCCGAGTCATTGAAGAGGGCTTTGTAGACATCCAAAATATCCAGATCTCTGTGGCCATCTATAAAGCCCTTTCATAAGAACATTGTCCGATTTCGGACACTTGCTGTCTGCTTGTGGACATCATTCAATCTAGGTTTTATCTCACTCCCTGTTGTTGATTTCATAAAACTGGCATGATTTTTGCTCAACAATAGGTTTATTGACGAGAATTGACGAGAAAGAATGAGGCCCAGATTGATACGAATCGATCAAAGACTTAGCCAGAAATGAGCTGACCAAGAAGGAGTTCCGATGATTAAAAACTATATCTTGGTTGCCCTTCGTAATCTCAAAAGGCACAAAGGATATTCTTTAATCAATATTACGGGTTTTGCTGTGGGAATTGCCTGCTGTATCCTTCTTGCTCTGTATATCAAGTCTGAGCTCAGTTTTGACCGGTATCACAGGAACGCAGATAGAATTTTTCGCCTCTGTATTCGGGGCAACACAGGAGGGGCTCAATTCGAGTGGGGAGAGTCCAATGCCGTAGCTGCCCAGGTTCTGCGTGATGATTACCCGGAAGTCATCGATGCTGTCAGGTTTGGGGATGTACAGAGTTCTTCGGTTAAACACAAAGACAAGCTTTTTTTTGAGGGGAATCTCCGTTATGCAGATGATTCTGTCTTTAATATCTTTTCCTGGTCTCTGCTTAGAGGGGATCCAAAAACGGCTTTAAAAGTTCCCTATTCCATCGTTCTCACCGAAGATATGGCGGAAAAATATTTTGGTCCTGAAGATCCCATGGAAAAAATATTGACGTTTAATGGTCAAAAGGGCTTCACTGTAACTGGCGTTATGCAGAATGTGCCCCAAAATTCTACCATGAGTTTTGATGCTTTATGCTCTTTTCAAACCCTCTATGTCCAGGACGAAAAGGTCTCTCCGATATTAAGGAACTGGTTGGACATCAATTTTGAGACATATCTGCTTCTCCAAGAAAACTTTAACTACAAGGAGCTTGATAAAAAGCTTCCAGCACTGCTTGAAAAGTACGCTGGATATCTGATGAAAATCTGGGGAAGCAGACAGGAATTGTTTCTCCAATCTTTGACAGACATTCACCTGCGTAGACCTGGTGACGGAGCTGTCCTGTATGTTTATGTGTTTTCGATCATCGCGCTGTTCGTACTTCTGATTGCCTGTGTGAACTTTATGAATATTTCTACAGCGCGCTCTGCAAAGCGGGCTCAAGAGGTCGGGATGAGGAAGGTTTTCGGGGCTGCCCGGAAAAGATTGGTGATGCAGTTCCTGAGCGAGTCCATGATGTACTGTGTCCTGTCTTTCCTCATAGCCCTTGTTTTGGTCGAAATCTTTATCCCTTTGATAAAGTCTTTGATTGGATATCCTATTGATCTCCAAATCAAAGAATTAGCTGTGCTCCTTCCGGGCTTCATAATTCTGGTCTTTTTAACCGGAGTCGTCGCTGGGAGTTATCCCGCTTTCTTTTTATCCAGCTTCCAGCCTGTATCTGTTCTGAAAGGAAGCCTTAAAAGAGGCGCATCCAGCTCCCGCCTGCGGAGTGTTCTTGTCGTTGTTCAATTTACTGTTTCCATCTCTCTTATTATCGGCACTGGGCTCATCCAGAATCAACTTCTGTACTTAAAGAACAAAGATCTGGGATTTGATAAGGAGAATGTCATTATCGTATCACTCCTGGATGACACTGTCCGGAAATCGGTTGATGTTATAAAAGAAGAGCTGCGGGCCGATCCCAGGATCATCAATATCGCTACTTCCTCGACGCTTCCAGGCTGGGATATTCCCTTCAACTCCAAACTTCCAGAAGGATATGCGATAAACGAAATGCAGTTGATGAGCGAAATCAATGTGGATGCAGATTTCATTCCAGTGATGGGGATAGAGCTAGCATCGGGAAGAAATTTTTCCAAAGAATTTCCCTCGGATGAGCAGCAGTCGGTCATCATCAATGAAACAGCAGCAAATCAGTTCGGATGGAAGGAGCCTTTAGGTAAAATTATCAGAACTACAGGTTCAACAAAAAAAGTCATAGGCGTTGTCAAGGACTTTCATCTCGAATCCCTCTCTCAGACTATCAGGCCTCTCTTTATGGCCAATGAGTCTGACCATCGTTTTGTTCCCCTCCGCTTCTTGCTCATCAAGACAAAATCGGGAGAAATCTCCGAATCTCTTCAATTTATTGAACACAAATGGAAGACCATCTTCCCAGGAGTTGCGCTTAACAGCTTTTTCCTGGATGAGACTATTGCTCAACAGCTTGGACGGATGGAAAAGTCCAGGGAAATATTTTCCTACTTTACCTTTCTCGCTATTTTTATTGCTTGTCTCGGCCTTTTCGGGATGTCAGCTTACACAACCGAACAGAGAACAAAAGAAATCGGGATCCGTAAGGTCTTGGGCAGCTCATCGTCTGGAATTATCTTGTTCCTCAGCAAGGAATTGTTGAAGCATATTGTTGTGGCAACCGTTGTAAGCTGGCCAATCGCTTTCTATTTCCTGAACCGCTGGCTGGAGGATTTTCCTTACAGGACAAACATTAGTCTTTCAACATTCGTCTTGTCCTCCCTTATCGTCTTGCTCATCGGCATGACTACCATCTCCTATCAGGCCTTAAAAGCAGCTCTCGCCAATCCCGTAGACAGCCTGCGGTATGAATGAGTGGATATATTGACCATTTCATTTTCTGTGTGATATTGTTATCTTGAATTGACAGAGACAGAGAGGACCCGTTTCCATAAATTCATTGCTCGTTTTGTCGATGTCAAATCCGGCGAAGAAACAATTGCGATTTTGCTTTTCGCCTTTTTTTTCCTCATCACCTCACCTCATACCATCATTAAGGCCCTTCGCTATACGGATCTATTGAGTAAAGTAGGAAGCCAAGGACTTCCTCTCGCCTATCTCTTCTCGGCCGTTGTGACCGGCTTTGTTGTCCTCCTCTATTCGAAGATACAGTCCAGGATATCAAATCAGATATCGATTGTTTTTAGTCTCATTTTTTTTATCGTCACAGGCTTCCTGTTTTTAATATTTTTAAAGACTGGCGGGAAAACATTATCCTATCTTTATTGGATCTGGGCCAATGTCCTAATAGTCGTCCTTATGACGCATTTTGGATTGATGATTAGCGAAGTCTTTAATCCCAGACAAGCGCGTCGGCTTATCGGTTTCTGTGGCAGCGGAGGAATTTTAGGGGGAGTACTGGGAGGATTTGGAGCATCCTTTTTGACCAAAGCTCATTTGGGAGAATTCCTTCTTCCTTTGGCGTGTGGACTGCTTTTTGCTTGTATCTTTGTCGTCCGTACGATTTTTAAACTCCGGAAGAAGGATCAAGTATCTAAAGGAGATGTTCAAAAGGTGTCTTCCCAACCACAAAAATTTGGGTTTAAGGACAGCTTTGATATCGTTCGAAAAGATCATTACCTCGTTCTCATTGCTGCCATTGTGATCATTACCGGTATTATTGCGACTTTTATCGATTTCCAATTCAGCTCACAAGTAGAGAAATATTTTTTGCAGAAAGAAGCCATGCAATCTTTCTTCGGTATGTTCTTTGGAGGGCTGACGACGTTTGCCTTTTTTCTTCAGCTTCTGTTGACGAGTAGTTTTCTCAAGAATTTCGGTGTGCGATTGACATTACTCCTCGCTCCCATTGTATTGATGTTTGGATCCGCAGGTATACTCATCGGAGGATTGACGCTTCCACTTGTTATTTTCATCAAGGGCAGTGATGAAAGCTTGGCTTTTTCCCTCAATCAATCTGTCAGAGAAATTCTATACATTCCCATCCCCTTGGATCTCAGGTACAAAGTCAGGCCTTTCATAGACATGTTTATTAACCGATTCGCAAAAGTCACAGCTGCCATATTGCTCTTCATAGGCGGATTCTTGGCCAATTACTTCGGGGCCGGAGTAAAAGAAGTTCCTTATCTGAGTCCCATAAAAGACCCGAAACTGGCTGAATATCTCACCTGGGGGATTATCGCCTTCCTGTTTCTGTGGGTCATTCTAAATTTTAAGATCAGCAAAGAGTATATTTCTATGGTAAAGGAGAATATCCCCCTCAAATGGAGTCGTGTTGACAAAACAGTGTCGGAAGCAGTGGATATCGACTACACCAAAATGGTGTTTGATACCGTAGAAAGCAAAAATCGCAGCTCAGTTTTGTATGCCATGCATCTCTTTGACCTTTTGGAAAAAGACAAGTTAACTCCAGAGATCAAAAAGATGATCTCTCAGAAGGTGGACGAAGTGAAGGTGTCCTCACTTTCTGACCTTTTCGACGCTGAGGGCGCCACTTGGTTTCCTGATATCGATGATGACATCAACCAGGAGAGCCTCATCACTGACATTCGGGAAATCATGTCTCTAGAGACCTACCAGAAGCTTATGAAAATCCATGCCGATAAGGTCATGGAGGAGAGCAAAAAGTCCGAAGTCGAAAAGATGGAACTGGCCAAAGCCATCGGAATGATGGATGTGAATGCCGCGCTAGTCGGAAAGCTTGAGGCCCTCATTTCCGATCATTCACCAGAAGTTTCTCGATATGCCATTGAAAGCGCGGCTAAACTTCGCAAAGAAGCACTCATCCCTGCCATCATTCACAAATTGAGCCATCCTCTGATCCGCGAAGATGCTATATCCGCCTTAAAGAATTATGGAGAAGCTGCCTTGTCTGCCCTGGAGAGTTATCTTAAGGACAGCCGGATAGACATGGTTTTGAGGAAAGCCGTTGTGTCTGTGTTGGCAAGTATGGGGACTCATTTAGCGACCGATATCTTGGTCAATGAGTTGAAACAAGATTCCGATGAGCTGGATTCGGATATCATCGATGCCTTGGAACACATCCGAATTAAGAAGTATGACATATATATACCGAGCAAAATCGCAATAAGGAAAACCTTTGCTATCATAAAGAAATATTGTCAGACTTACGTCGAACTTCAAGAGTTGAAACCCGGCAAAAAGCATGATGAGGAAAGAAAAAGATTCCAAAAGGTCCTTGATAAACACTTCGTGAACATTTTCAAATTGTTGGGCCTCTATTATCCCCAGGAAGACATAGTGAAGGCCTACCAAAATCTTAGAGCCGGCACCAAACATTCGGTTGCCTTTGCGATTGAATTGCTCGATAACACTCTAAGAAAGGATATGAGAGACGCTGTATTGCCCCTGGTGGAAGATGTCTCACCGCCTGCTCGGATGCGGAAGTTTCAACATATGCTGAAAAACTTATGAGACACGGGATTTTTTGAACAGAGACGGTAGAATATTCTTTTGAGAGCCTAGCACGAGGAATTTAGCTATTTACATTCTGTCCGAATTCACTATAATCATGGTTGAAAGAAAGAACTTTTTTTAATTTGAAAAAGAGGTAATGGATAAAAAGAGTCTCGATAGGGAAGTGAGTTCCAGTGATTCGATTATAGCTTCAGGCACAAGAATCAAAGGAGCGATCATGGAGTGTGCTGGTATCTCCATATCTGGCTATCTGGATGGGGAGATAAAGAGTCAAGGGCTGGTCAAGATCACTCGAGAGGGAGAGGTCAAGGGGACGATCAAAGCTCCCCTTGTCTTGCTAGAGGGAGGATTAGATGGGACCATCGAATCAGCCGAGCGAGTAGAACTTAGAGCCGGATGTAAGATGTACGGCAATATCCATACTGCTAAAATTGCAATAGCCGAAGGCAGTATCTTCCATGGCCAGGTCAGAATGTCGAAAGATAATCAAGGACACAGTGAGCCCATCAAGATTGACGAAAGTTGATCAAATGAATGAAGAATTTGAAGTCTTGAATGCAATCTTAGAAGAAACCAGAGAGACGAAACAATTGCTCAAAGAAATAAAAGCCACAATTTCTCTCATCATTAAAAAAATGCTTCCAGAGAAGCCACCGGAAGAATTGATATTAAAAGGAGGGCCAGTTGCGGAAATAACGGTGTATTCTCCTGAGAAGCTTGAAGAATGGATGACGATTTTTGAAAGAAAAGGACTCAGGGTTGAGTTTTCCGAGCCCTCCACGGATGCGCGGAATTATTTTGCTAAGATATGGGGCTATTTAGAAAGACCAAACGATCGCGAAGAAGAAAAAAATATCGATTCAAGATAAATGCTGAACCAGATAAATAGGTTTTTTATTGCGTCGAACGGAGGGTTTCCGCGACTAAAAGGATTGAGTGGCCAGACAACTCCAGAAAGAGTTAAAAATGACACCGGCATGGGAAAGAAAAAAGAATCGCGCAAAGCAAATCCTTGTGGGTTTCCCTCTCACTATCATTTTGGTTGTTGTCAATGTTGTGCTGGTGGGGTGGCTTATCCATGTTTTGCATGCCGTATTCACTGATGCTCTGGATCATATGTCTCTCTACGAATGGACAGAACATCTGTATTTCTTGGCTAAAAATATAGTAGAGAAACTCTAAGAGGCTATTTCCTTTTCTCTTTAAAGCCTTAAAATCAAAGGGAGTACACAACAGTCCTTCATGTTTGCACAAGATTGTTGACTTTTATTTTTGCATCTATTGTGTAAGCAAATACGTATTAAATTACAAATAAAGAACACGGGTCCTTACACAAGATTTGCGCAGCGTGAGCAAAGACAGGCATATAAAAGTCACTTTCGATCCAGAAGCAATCCAGAGAATCCGGGCCAGTAACAGTAAGAGTGAGGAACAAAGGGAGAAGGAAAGAAAGGAAAGAATCGAGAGGGAGAAGCAGGAGAACTATGGATTCCACAAGCTCGAACGAATGGAGGGAAACATCGGTTATCTCGACTTGAGATACTTTTCAGGTCTGAACCAAGCAGGGGATACGATCGTTGCTGCTATGAATTTTCTTGCGAATACCAATGCCGTTATCATCGATCTTCGTCAGAATGGAGGCGGCAGTCCGTTGACTATCCAGGTGATCAGCAGTTATTATCTTGAGGACTATACGCATCTGAATAGCTTTGAATGGCGAGGCTCAGATTCCATTCAGCAGTTCTGGACTCTTCCTTATGTGCCTGGAAAGAAGATGTACGATACAGATCTCTACATACTTACCAGTGCCCGGACATTCTCAGGAGCTGAAGAATTCACCTATAACATGAAGAACCTGAAAAGAGCCACCATTGTCGGTGAGACTACAGGGGGAGGGGCACATCCTGGTGGAAGCCGTATTGTGAATGACTACTTTCTCGTCTGGGTTCCGAGTGGAAGAGCTATCAACCCTATCTCCAAGACTAACTAGGAAGCGAAAGGGATAGAACCGCGTGTTTCGGTTCCACGGGATCAGGCCTTGGACAAGGCCCATTCTGTTGCCTTGGAGAAACTGATGGAAAAAACCGAGGATGAGAAAAAGAGGCTCAGCTTGAATTGGGCCCTGGATGGTTTGAAGGCGAAGATAGAGCGGGCCGATGTTGAAGAAGAGATTTTGAAAAAATATGTGGGCAAGTACACCCGAGGTGAAATAGCTCTGGAGAACAGTCAGCTGTTTCTTGAAGCAGGATCGCAAAAGTTTAAAATGATTCCTTTAACCGAAACTTATTTTATCCTTGATGGAGAGCCCTCCATTCGTGTCGAATTCACTCTTGATGATACAGGCAAAGAATATGAGATCATCGCTCATTTCAGAGACGGCCGCAAGGAAGTCGTGAAAAGGGTAAAGGGAAAGAAGTAAGTATCTGCCAGAACAAATTTCCGTTTGACTCTTTAATTATTAACTGATATTCTTTCTCCGGACTTAATAAAGGGGAAAGAGTTGGTTAGCAAGTGTCCATGTTTCTCACACTGAAACCTTAGAAGCTCCCAAAGAAGTAAAAGTCTCACCTGAGTTTGATGTGATTCGCTCCGATCCTCGATATAAAGCATTACTGAAGAAAATAGGTTTTGAAGAATAATTTAGTATAGAAATAAATAGACTGACAATAACCGTCCTTCCTTCCCTTTCATAATTAGAGAATCGTGTATTTTGTGCTTTTAGGTGCCCCGTCACATTCCTGTGCCTTGATTGATGTTTCCCAAAGATTGGATTAAAAAACTGAACAATGCAACAAAACTGAGGAAAAATACGTACATTATTATGATAAAGCTTTTGTGATTCAATGAGGAGGGAGTCGTACCTCAGCTTTTAAGACAGAGGCTTCGTCCATAATTCATTAAAGTTGCCGTGAGTAATTACAAAGATAGAGGTCAGGAAACAAAGGAATCGACTCCTCTGGAAAAAAGTCAATATTCTTGTCCTAGACTGATCGGTTCAAAACATTTTCTCAGCGAAATCAAGGCTATAGTTGATAAAATCAAACACAGCAAAAGCACGATACTGATAACTGGTGAGACAGGTGTGGGGAAGACCCTGGTAGCAAAATATCTCTTTTTTCATTCTTCGGTTTACAAGGCTCATCTCCGAACCATTTCTGTGAGCGAAATTCCAGCGGATCTCTTCGAGGACCAACTTTTCGGTCACAGGAAGGGTTCTTTTACCGGTGCAATCAAGGACTTCGAAGGGAAGTTAAAAGCAACAGATGGAGGTACGGTCATACTCGAGGACATAGCTTGTCTGCCGTTGCATCTGCAGGCAAAAATGTTGAGGGTGATTGAGGAAAGGGAATTTGAGAGAATCGGAGAGACCAAACCTTTATCAGTTGATATTCGCATCATTGCCACGACAAATTCTCCCCTCGAAAGGCTCGTAAAAGAAAACAGATTCCGTAAAGATCTTTTTTTCAGGCTCAATGTTCTGCCTCTCGAGCTCTTACCACTGAGAAATCGCCTCGAGGACATCGAGCCGTTGGCCGGGCATTTTCTCGGGATTGTGTCCTGCGATCAAAAAAAGCAGATATCCCAAATAAGTGATGAAGCATCAAGAGCAATGATGAACTACAATTGGCCTGGCAATGTGAGGGAATTGAGATCTGTAATAGAGCATGTTGTCTCCATGGCCGATTCAAACACAAAGGTTATTCAACCCAAAGATTTGCCGCCGAAGATTAGATTCCAGCAAAATGGAATCGACTTGTCTCCGGAGACGTTGGACGAGGAGGTCAAGTCCCTGGAGAGGAAGAGGATCATAGAAGCTTTGATAAGAAACAATGGGCACAAGGGACGCACGGCTGAAGATCTTGGAATCAGCAGAAGAACCCTCTACTATAAGATGGAAGAACTGAAAATTGTTATATAGACTTAAACCTTCCTCATATTTCGCTGTTGGCAAAATTGGTTGAGGATCCTAATATGTAAATATTCAAGAGCATCTCTGCTTTTCTGATTTTTTGTTCAAGAATCTCCCTTTTTTCTTCGATCAAAAGACTCAATAATTCTATCAGAATATCGTTGAGCTCAGGGACACCGATTTCTTCGCATAATCTGTATAATTTTTCTGCAAGGTCATTGATTTCAGGATTCCCAAGAAAAACTCCAAGTATTCGACTTGCTTTGCCGATCCAGTCGCTATCCTTCTCCTCCAAAGACTTGTATTCGCAACCGCATAGAATACAAGACTTTCCCTTGAGTTTTTTTCTGAGATTAGTGATTTGCTCCGTTGTCAACGGCAGGTCTGTTTTTACGAAAGCCATGCGACTGCACATAGGACAGGAACAGAGATAGAAGAGTCTCATGAATGCAGGATGGGTGATTTGACTCCCGCAATTGTTGCATTTGTCTTGAAAATCGGGGATGGTATCTGCATCCTTAAGTTTTGCCGCTTCTGAGCAGCCATAAATATTGGTGCATATTTTTGAGCGTGTGCTATGCATTTTTGATTCTTATCTGGTATTTACAAGCCGGACATCTGTTTCCTTCGATGAGTTGATCAAGCGGAATCAGCATCCTTTTTTCCTTGCTGCAATGGTGGCAAAAAACCAAGTCTTTAAAACAGCGCGGACAGACGCTGTCATCGGGCTTGAGAGGATAGTGACAATAAAAGCATTGGTAAATATCAGCTATGGTTTCTTTGTGACCGTTAAAATAGGTGCAGATCAATCTTCCTTCTGAGCTTCGCTCGACATAATGAGCAGGTATTTCCCCATCAACATAAGGGCAGAGGGGAAATATCTGTGCGCCGCATACAGGACAGAGATTGTTCGAAATTCTCTCCTCCTGGAGAATTTTTGTTAATAAAGGATTTTTGTATTTTGGTACGTCGTAGTAGAAATCGGGCAGAGGGATTTTAAAAGGAAATTTTTCTCCTGTTTCCTTGCAATGAATACAAAATGACGGATGAGTCTTATCATCTGCTTTGATGGTTCTTTCGCTGAATTTGATAAAACCTTTTTCCGCCTCTAGGGTGCACTCAGGGCAAAACATCTCGTCTTTTTCTCTCCATTGCGGTCCGTGCTTTTCACAGTACCACCAGAAAGTCCTTATTTGGCGATTGCACCCAGGACAGATTGTTTTCGTCTTATCGATTTGGTCTAAGCCTCCGAGTCTTTCTATGAGATTGTCTGTATCACAATCTGGATTTGAATTTCCGCAACGGTTAAGAATGGGTTTATCACAGCTCGGACATAAATTCACTTCACGGGGCAGAGGAGCGATATTGAAGTTGCAGCCATGGTTTCCGCAAAGGACTTCTTGGAGTTCAGGAGCTATGAGGTCGTTAAACTTCTCAGCATAAGTTTTGTGGACATGTAAAAACTCCGGGGGAAAGGAAACACTCCTGTATTCGTCACGGTAGCTGATAATCCCAGGGATATTTTCTGGAGGGTGGTGATGCGTCTCGTGGTAAAAAATAAAGGAGTTTTCGCTGTTGGAATTAAAATATTGGTTGCAGCCTTTGAATGTTCTATTTATTAAATTTTGGACTTTATTTTTGATCTGCACAGCCGTGTTTTCGTCTTTGAATGGATATTGGTTTCCGTCTGTGTATTCGGGGAGACTCCAAAACACACTCGATTCAGCAAAAGAGTTGCTTTTTAGATTCTTAAACAAAGAAATATAAGAGTTTTTTATGACATCAGAGATTTCTTTGATATATTTTTTTGTGTCTATCTTTATGTCACCTTTTTCAATCCCTTTTTCGAGGGCATGAATGAGGTCATCAAGGATCTTTTCAGAATCAGGCTTAATCCGAATCTTCATGGGAGACACGATACTTTGGGCAGACTCGTTTAAACTGAAAGCCTCTTCTTCATCTCCCTCAGTTTTAAATAATTGCCTGTTTACTCGTTGGTTGAAGAGAGAGTCAAGAAAAAAGTCATCAATTTGAACAGCCTCTAATATCGTGGATGTGGAGATGCTCAGTTTATTGATTAATTTTTCATCCTGACGCATTTTGTAATGATGAACATCGTAAAGCCTATCGGTCTCAGCGTTTTTAAGATCCCTTCTCAAAACTTTTAAAGCTCCTTCAAGATGATCGATATTTTGGCTCAATGCATTCCATTTGTCACCCAACTTTTTAGCTGTTTTTTCAGTAAACACCGGCATGAGAGCCACTGCCATCTGAGAGTCGTTGTCCAAGATTTGCTCTCCTTTTGCTAAAACCCTGTTCAGCTGAGCAATCTTTTCATTTAATCTATCCAGGTTGCTCTTGACAAAGCTGCCGTGAAAGAATAACCACCGAGATAAAAGCCTGATATTTTTTAGATACTTTTTGATATCATTCTGGAGATCATTGACATGCTTTGTGAAATCAGCAGGGCTAAGAGTTGTCTCTTTTTTGAGCGGAATCTCCTCAATCAATTTTTTGAGTGAATTTTGAATATCTTTTAGGATTTCCAGAAATAATTCGGGTGAGATATGGGCATCGGCGTGGTCAAAATCTCTAAAGATTTCTTTTGTGTTTAACTGCTGTACAAGGTTGTTCGTCCTCTCTCCAATTTCTTTGTCTATTCTCTTTTGGAGTTCATCCTCCCAATTGCGCAGGTGTTCCTCAAGGAATTTTTCTTCGGGACTGATTTCTCCGGTTTCTATCCGATGGATGGCTCTCTCTGTGGATTGAATCATTTCATCTTTAAAATCGCGCCAGAACTTTTTCATGCCTTCAGGCTCCCAGGGGAAAATGAGATCTTTAAATTTTGTTGGCCAATCTGTTTTTTTCCAACGGCTCAAGTCAAATTCACCTTGCTCTTTTCCATTGAGTTGTTCCTTAACGTAATTCCTCAAGAGGGTCTGCCCTAATTTTTTTGGGGGAGGGAATTGGACGATTCCTCCACTGCAGGATGAAAAAACATATCCACTCTGGGTGAGATCATTTTCCATGCCTTTGATTTTGGGTGGTATCCGTTCATTGGCAAATGATGATTTTGCCTGTGAGCTGAGTTCACTGATCATCCTGAGATAAACGACAGAGCCGATGTATTTGAAGCAGTCTTCAGGAGAAGTGAGTTCTATATCGCTGAGATCTTTATTCACAAGATAAATATTTGAGAAAGGAACTGATTTTCCAGCATCCACCTTAAACAATTCCATCCTGCTTGGGTAGAACATCTCAAAATCAAATTCTTGTCTGTAAAAGGCATGCAATTCTTTGAGGTTGGCATAGGTGTTAGGTTTTGTGCGAAGGGCATGGTCCAGTTTTTCGAAAATATCGGGCAACAATAGAAAGGCATATGTTGTAACCCGAATGTTGTCGTCTTGAAGAACCTGCGACTTCTGCAAATAGTATGCGATGTCGAGCAACATGCCTGAGCCTGTGCCACCTGCTGTCGATGAGAGAATACAGACTTCGATGTCTTTTGTATCCCAATCCTTATCTACTGGTATGGCGGCAAGCTCTTGAATCGCGTTGTAGATTCGTGATTCTATAAAATTTTGGTCTTCACAATAAGCTAAGCGGCCCAGGGGACGCCATTGCCCGGCCCCATACTGGGCCTGTTTCAATTTGATCTGATTTCTTTCTTTGTCAGGATACCAGTCCCAGTAGTATCTGTTTTCCTGGAGGTCCATGTACTTCACTTTTTGTTCGATCCTCAATTTCTCAATGAGCAAGAAATCCTCTGAGATATCTGCGTAAAAAGGTGAGTGTTCCTTCTCCGACCTCTCATCCAGGTCTATGGCTATAAACCTCACTGGGATATTTTTTGTGTTTTCTTGGAGATTCGAATCACGGACGTTTTCCGAGAGATTGTCATATGGGATATACCCTGCATCCTGTAGGTTCTTCTTTGCACAGCGAAGGGAGAAACACCCTGTACCACCCAATCCGATCAATAAAGTCCGTCTTTTTATGTTCATTTTAATACGACCAAAAATTGATGGTGAATGTTTGCGAAGAGAAGGGATAAGACTGCGGTGATCAGAACAAACAATAATACGAATTTAAGACTTGTCAGGAGTTGTTTTTGTGGATCTGTTTCTTTATCCGACAGGATTTTATTATGGTTATGATGATAGATAAATGGGGAAATAACAAGAAGAGTTGTCGTGAAGCCGAGGAGGAATCCTACTAGGGCGGAGTTGCTCGGAATGCCGATTTTCCAGATTATGATTAGACTCCCTATGATGCCCCAGGTGATAGTCGCACTTAAATTCAGAAGAAGACGACTGACAGGGATTAAATCCTTTTCGTTATCTACGATTGATGGCATTGATCTGTTTACCTCTCTTTTGGTTGAAATAAATTCTTATGACAATACTTATAATTATCAAAAGGGAAAAAAGGATTATTTCCAAAAAGATGTAGCTTCTGTAATGATTTGACTCGATTTTTTTGTTTAAGGTGTGATTTGAATGGGGTGTTCCTTTAAAATTTAAATCGATTGTTTTATCTTCGTGTGCAAGACTCCACTTTAAGCTCAGATTTTTCTCTCCCCTTCTGAGAGTGGGAAGAGAGAAATCTCCGTTTTGTTTGGCCTTGTACACAACTATTTGATTTCTATCCGATAGTTTTTCATCTGTACTGAAATTTATGGGGAGGATTGGCTCTATAGGAAAAAATGTAAAGTTTTCCATTTCTGGAGAGATAGTAAGTTTTGCTCTGTCAAAAAGATTCCCGTCAAACTTTAGCTTGATGAAGAGCCTGTCGAAGGCTTTAAATATGTGGTCGACAAAAACCATGTCTTCTATTTCCACCCCAAAATTTTCTATAAAATCTTCATCCTTAAGGGGCAATTGGATAGAATCTTGAGTTGTTCCCCAATTAGTTTCTATGGAATACGAGATTTCATATGTTTTGTTGTTATATCCATTTCCGATAATCTCTCTAAAACTCGGTGTTCCATTGAGTTTGACATCAACTGTATTGCTGCTTAGAGGCTTGAAAATTGTGGTGCCTTCAGGACCGAAACTCCTTGAGGCAAGTGTGATGGCGTCATTGTCGGCTCCTGTGATTGATTCGATTTCCATTTTGCCTGCGCGGATCTCTTCACAATTGGGATGCACTGCTCTGATCGGTTGGATGATCTCTTTTTTTAAATCCTCGATGAGTTGAGCGATATTTTCTGGTGAGATTATGGATTTTGAATACTTTACCCGGTTGAAGGCATCAAAAACATCGATGCCTTTTTTAACTATTATGGGATTTTTTTTATAAATCAGAACCAATCTGTATTTGTAGTTGTCGAAAAAATCTCTGTATTGAAAGAGTTGGGTCTCTAAATCTGTCTTGTGCTTTATGAGTTGGTCTCTTCCGTAGGGTGGGTCATAAAGAAAGTCTGAAAATATGACCACATAATTCATTATTTGTCCTCTTGGTGGAGTACTCAATATCTGCTGTCTTATATCTTCGAGGAGATTGATATAATTGTTGTGCTCTGCCCGGATTTTTATGTCTTCATAACTGTAAAGACAATCGTCGATTCTTTCCACACTCTCTAATCTGTTCGTATCATTCACCTCGAATTGCCCGCCAATTTCATGGAAAGGGTAAGATTTTTCGACGAACTTCTTCAGGATGAGGAGGTCTCCATTTTTAAGCAGCTCCTTGTTGTTGGCGGCTTCCTTCATGAACCTCAGCATGAACTGCATGATGGCTTCACCACCGACATCTTCGATCATACTGTGTGAAGCATCAAAATATACCATGACATTTTTTTGGCATTGGTCTTTTTGTGTTTCCGTTTGACTCAATGCCTGCGTGGTATTCAGGTGAAAGGCGAATAGGAGGGGAAGCATATAAAACATATGTTTATTCATGGTTTTTCTCCCTGCTTTAAATACAAGTATTGTGCCATTTTGAATGATGGGCTTAATTTATTTATTATGTGACAGTTAAAAATAAAACATCGTCATCATGATTTTTTCATATGTGCAGGTTTTTTCACAATTTGTATAGGCCTCTGCACATCCGGCTTTCAGAGGAATTACCATTTGACTCTCATTTTTTTAATTGATATTCTTTCCTTAGGCAGAATAAAAGCATTTTCCGCTCTTTCTTCACGTGGTCTTTTGATAAGATAAATTTATCGGTTAATGCCTATTAGAATTTACTGAATGAAAAGTTATCATGAGGAGACAAAGATGAAAAAAGGGCTGCTCTGCTTTGTGATAGCTGCCATTTGTATGTGGTCTGCCTGGTGCAAGGAGCCAGAGAGTGCAGCAAAAGTGGACGTCATCGATGGCATCGAATATGTTCACAATACAGAAACTCCCATACATCCAGATAAGACAGTTGCTTTTGAAGAGGAGCTATCTATCGGAAGTGAAGACGAAGAAGGGAACATCGTGTTGTACCGCCCTTCCTGGCATGTCGTCGATGAGAAGGAGTTCGTGTACATCTGTGATATTCAAGACTTGCAGATCAAAGTGTTTGATCTGGAAGGTCATTTGGTCCGAACCATTGGCCAGAAGGGGAGTGGACCCGGTGAGTTGCAGAATATAGGAAAGATAGCGCTGGTGCCAGATGGCCGGCTTTTAGTCCTGGATTGGGAAGCGCATAGAATCTCTCTCTTTGGAACGGATGGGAACTTCATCAACAGCCATAAATACCTGAATTGGAGCTACGATGTCTTCTTGACAACTGATTCGACTTATGCTCGAGATGAGCGAATTTTTGGACCAAAAACTCAGCTTTTTGTAAAATCCTGTGATTTTTCCGGCAGTGAACTTTTTTCTTACGGAAAGTTCGAACCCCATCATTCGCAAGAGATTAAAGAAGCAGGACGGTGGTTCAGCGTATCGCTGCCTTTTGATGTCCATTCCATATTCGCAGGAGATCAGAAAAACACATGGCTTTATCACTGTTTGAATGACAAATATTTGATAGAGGTTTATGACCAGAACGGAAAGTTATTCCGGAAAATAGATCGCCCTTACAATCCTTTACCTGTCAGAAGCGAGGATAAAAGAAAGTATCTTGAGGGCTTCTCGAATGTTTCAGAAAGGGACCTTGTATTGATAGAGAAAAATGTTGAGATGCCCAGCGCAAGGACCGTCACAGACCGAATGGTGGTTGATGATCTGGGGAACCTTTGGGTCGAGACGAATGAAGAAAAGGAAGAACAGGGACATATTTTTACGGCTTACGATATATTTAACGAAGACGGTTTTTACGAGGCTAAAGTGTGGCTCGATATCTCTCTCGGTCTTATTAGAAAGGGGAAGATATACACGAGGGAAGCCGACAAAGAGACAGGTTATAGAATGTATAAACGATATCGAATCACTTGGAGTGATCAGTGATACATGATTTTGTTTGGCACTCAAATGTGATAAAGTAAAATCGCTTCATGATGCAGAAACTAACCACCATCATTCCTTGCAAAAACGAAGAGTTGAATATCCGATCATGTATTGAGTCGGTATTGGATATTTCCGATGAGATTCTTGTTGCCGATTCAGGCTCCACAGACCGGACGATGGAAATCGTAAAAGAATACAACTGCCGCATCATCGAGAGGGAATACGTCTACTCTGCCGATTTCAAAAACTGGGCGATTCCTCAGGCCAAAAATCAATGGATTCTGATTATAGATGCGGATGAGAGAATCACTCCAGAACTTTCTCAAGAGATCGAACAGGTGTTTCAGGAGGAACCAGAATATGATGGGTATATCATCTACCGAAGAAATTATATCTTTGGGCATGTGGTGAGGCGCAGTGGGTGGGGTACCGATAATGTGCTCAGGCTTTTCAAGAGGGATACTTCAAGGTATAAAGACATGAGAGTCCACTCAGAGATCGTTGTGGAATCCGGCAAGGTTGGAAAGCTTCAAGGGAAATTGGAACATTACACATATTGGAGCTTCGGGCAGATTATGGAAAAGTACGAGAGGTATGCAACCTGGGCAGCAGAAGATCTCGAAGAAAAAGGAAAGAAATCTGGCTTTTTACACATAACTTTTCTACCCCTTTGGCGGTTCTTCAGACAATATTTCATCCAGCGGGGATTTTTAGATGGGATTCCAGGCCTCATCGTCTGCACGATCTCCATGTATTATGTTTTTTTAAAATACGCAAAACTATGGGCCATGCAACATGGATTAAAACAGCCAAATCCAGAGGAAGACAAGAAGGGAAGATAATTATAAGCTCTTTATTGCCTGATACACATCAGCCGTTTCAATACCTTTCATGCATTTGATCTCTTCAAATTTGCATGACTTCTGTCTGCAGGGTATGCAGTCCAATTTCAATTGGATAATTTTCACATCCTCCTTTCGGTAGGGGCCGCTGAGTTCCGGGATATTGGGACCATACAGGGCAACAATCGGGGTTTTGGTAAGAGAGGCAAGTTGTAGGGGCCCCGAATCAGCTCCCAGATAGACATCCGAGTGCTCTATCATAAACAAGATCTCTTTAATCGTGAGTTTCCCTGTTAAATCCGAAATGTCAAACCGATCTTTAAAATATTTCCCTCTTTCTTCCTCCTCTCTCCCTTTTCCGATCAGGAATATGTTCCATTTGTCTTGATTTAACTTTTTGATCAGAGAGGTAAAATTCTCCATCCCCCAATCTCTGAATCTTTTTTTTGCTCCCACATGGATGACGATTTTTTTATCTAATCCCACCATATCTCGCACATATTCAGAGACCTGGTCTTTGCTGATGTTGATTTCTGGGTAAGGGGGAATCTCATGGATATCGATTCCAAGCGGAGTAAGAAGTCTGGATTGGTTGTGCACCGAGTGGGAATATTGACTTTCAGACCTTCTTGGAACCAAATGATTGTAGGCCCAATTGCGGTTTGGAGTCCTGTAGCCGATTCTGACCTTTGCGCCGCTGAGAAAGGATAAAAGAGCACTTCTCGGACCAGAATGAAAGTCTATGGCTGTGTGAAATCCAAATTTTTTTATATTTTTCCTGAATCGAAGAATCTCTTTTAATCCTATTTTATCTGGGACGGTGATGACCTCCTTTATCCCTGGAATAATCTCGGCAACTTCTCGAAATCTTTCCTCAACGAGGTAATAGATTTCGCTTTCTGGATAATTGTTCTTATACAGGTGAACAGCAGGGATGGTAAACACAATATCTCCCATCAATCTCAACCGGATGAAGAGTATCTTTTCGTTCATCGGACTGTTAGAATTTTATGGTTCTAGAAATTCTCTCACGTTATTCCATACCTGTCAATTTGAGCCTGAGTTCTGCGACTCTGTCTGATTGTGTCACTGCCAGATTGACTTCGCATCTTGCCTCTGGTATATAGTCTTTTTCTGAATAACTCTTATGAAAGTCAGATTCCTTCAGATTTTGATCGCTCTGTTACTTGTTTCCCCAAAGATTCTTCCTGGCAATGAGGAAGATCCTTTGTTTCTTACCACCATTGTGTTCCCACAATTTTACATAGATACTCTTCCGGGAGCCTATTTTTATCCCACTTTTTTCGAAAACTTTGCTCCTGATACAACTGTTCTCATCGAGGAAAGCAACGGTTTTTCCCTCATCGATTCACCTCATGTCTACTTCGAGGGAGATTCTTACACAGACTTCAACTGGTTTCATGATGGCTACAACATCAACTCTGTTCTGGAAACTGGTGCGCCATCTATACTCTTGCCCTTTTCATCCATACATACGTATGAATTGATGGGGGAGTCTCCATTATACAGAGGCTATGGACTGAATATTCTTTCGCCCAGTCCCAGAAGAACCTATCTAAAGCTTTGGGCATCCAATGTGTGGCCCAATATGGGTAGCTTCATCCCTGCTGCGACTTCTTTTGTCAACCCTCATCCAACAGAGGAAGGGAGAAACCAATTCCTTTATTCAGAGCGGAGGAAGATTCTGTCGAATTATTTCGTGGATTTTTCCTTCGGTCGAAAGTTCATAAAATCTGCACTATCTTTGTCGCTGACTTACTTTGATATAGAAAGGCAATTCAATGACTTCAGCACCTTCGATGAGACTTTCGAGGAGAAAGGGAAGCTTTTTCTGGTGAAGTCCAAATACCAAAAAGAGATCAAAGGTGGATTCTTTAACATTACGGCTGCCTACAACGCTCATTCGCGGGACAGAGCCTTCGCAGAGTTGGGACGGCTTCCACAGGAAACTTTCGATAAAGATAGAAAGGCTTTTTTCACTGGCATACATCTGGAAAGAAAAAGACTCAACATCAGATTTTCTTACTGCTCCGAAAAGGAAGATTTGGTTCCTTCGTCATTGAATCATCTCAAAGATATGAAAGACAACGACGGAGAGGGATTTCTCCCGTTTGAAAGATGGGGCTCTTTTTCCGGGAATGTTTTCCGGCTCACCTTGGATGGTACTTATCCCCTTGAACCAGACGCGGATACGGAGATCAGGCTTTTTGCTGACACAAAGTATGCCACGATCAAAGGGATTGAAAACGTTTATGATGACAATCCTCTTAGCTTTGGTGATTCCCCTTACTTGGTTATTCTCTGGAATGTGGGAAAAGAGTACCGTAATAGCAATGCCTATGCAAAAGCAGGAACCATATTCCGTGCCTCTCTCTTTCAAAATTTCCGCTTGTACACAAAACTTCTTCTCCACTATTCTTCTCTTCGGTTCTTCGATTCCGAAAACAACCTGTCTTCTCTGGCATTCGGTTACGATATAGGCATCCTGTTTAAGAAAAAAAGTCTCAGTGTACTACTGGCTTACGAGCGGATGCCTTATGAAATCAGAGAAGACGTGAATTTCTTCTTGGAAAAGCAAAGGCCTTGGGGAACATATCACTTTTGGAATGACATCAATCAGGACCTCGAGTATCAAAGTGGAGAAGAGGGGAGTGTATTCGGCTTTACCGGTGGAAGATTTCACGCGATCGATGAGGATTTTTCTGCTCCGTTCAGGAAAAGACTGTTATTGAGTTTTACAACACGTCTATCGCAGAAATTTTCTCTGAATATAAAAAGCATCCTTAAAAATATCAGCAATAATTTCTGGGTCAGGTTCAAAGATGATCCTGGATTTTTTGAGACCGTGGGTGAACGAGACCTCTATTTCTTTTCCAAACCCTTCACTGACTATGTCCTTTCCAATTACAGCTTTGAAGAGAAACCGTTTTATTTTCAGTTTCTCTTTCATATCATGGGCAAAGAGGTTCAGAAATGGTTCTTTTCCTTCTCTTTCATGGCACATATAGGGATGGGATACACGATGTTTGGTAATGGGCCTGGTGCAAATGATATAGGTATCATAGACGAAAGCCAGGCCAATCCAAACACATGGATCAATGGCTTTGGAAGGGTAGATGGGGACCGGGCGTATGTCGGCAAGTTATACTTTGGATTTTACTTGGCGAAGAATCTCTTCATGGCTATGAATCTCAAGTACAGAGACGGAACTCCTTTTGCCTTCATAGGCTCGCATTATGATCACAACCAAAGGGCGTTTTTCCTGGAAACCATCCAGGCCGAAAACAAGAAAGGCGTTAAAGGTGGACCAAGAGAGGACTACCTCTCAGACGTGAGCATTAAAATTAGATACAATTTTCGGATTTTTGAATGGGATGTGACTCTGTTTGGAAGTGTGTTTAACCTGCTTGATTTCGGAAGCGAGCTATCGGAATATGTTTTCTCCGGAGGGTCACGGTATTCGAATGAACTTCTGATACCGAGAAGTGTTCGGGCCGGGATAGGGATTGAGTTCTAACTGACAGTTAGTGTGTTTATGATAATTAAGATAGGGATTATTTGAAGAGGAGAAGACTCATGAAGGAAAAATGCACAAGGCGAGAGTTTATTAAAACAAGCGCTGCTGCAGGCGCAGGATTGACTTTTGGGGGGATATTTGCTTCGCGAGATGCTGTCCAGCCAAAACTGCAAAACCCACTGCTGTCTCCGAAGATTGCTCCTCCGATGGAAAAGGTGCGCATCGGCTTTATCGGTGTTGGAGGAATGGGTACTGCCCATGTGAGAAATATCTTGAGAATCGAAGGGGCAGAGCTTTGCGCAGTCTGTGATATTGTGGAGTGGAAGGTTGAGAGAGTGCAGGCAATGTGTATGGCAGCTGGGAAGGCCGAACCCGAAGGTTATACACACGGGGAGTATGATTTTAAAAGAATGTGCGAGCGGGATGATCTGGATCTTGTCTACAGCGCCACTCCCTGGCGGTGGCATGTGCAGATGTGTGTGGAGGCGATGAACACGGGAAAACATGCTGCCACCGAAGTCCCAGCAGCTCTAACGATCGATGAATGCTGGCAGATAGTCGAGACTTCAGAAAAGACCGGGAAGTACTGCATCATGATGGAAAACTGCAACTACGATAGGATCGAGATGATGATACTGAACATGGTTAAGAAAGGAGTGTTAGGCGAGCTGCTGCATGCCGAGTGTGGTTATTTGCATGACTTGAGGGAGGTCAAGCATGACATTCTTGGGGAAGGAGTCTGGCGCAGGACTCATTCCATGAAGAGAAACGGAGACCTGTATCCAACCCATGGGCTTGGTCCCGTAGCGCAGTGTATGGATATTAATCGCGGCAACCAGTTCGATTATCTTGTCTCTATGGCCTCCAAAACGAAAGGTCTACATTTGTATGCGCTCGAACGATTTGGCCCGGACAGTCCTCAGGCAGACGAAGAGTTTGTGCTTGGTGACGTGGTGACGACTTTGATCCGAACCAAACGGGATGAAACCATAGTGCTTCAACACGACACAAGCAGTCCCCGGCCATACAGCCGGGATACCCTTGTCCAGGGGACAAAAGGCCTTGTGAGGAAGTATCCTACCCCCTTGATATATATCGAAGGGCGGAACGAGCCACATAGGTGGGAGGATATTGGAAATTACAGAAAAGAATTCGAACACCCGATCTGGGCTCAACTGGAGGAGAAAAGCAGAGGAGCAGGCCATGGAGGAATGGATTTTATAGAAGACTTCAGGCTAATCGATGCTCTGCTGAATGGTCGTGAGCCAGATATGGATGTCTATGATGCTGCTACCCTCAGTGCCGTTTCTGAGCTGAGTGAGCGATCGATTGCTGAAGGCAGCAAACCCCTGACGTTTCCAGATTTCACCCGAGGGATGTGGAAAAAATCCCGAGAATTCCAAGTCATGAAAGTCAAAGCCTGAATAAGAACAGCTTGCCCTTGATATTTCGATCATTCATACCTTAAGGAATTAACAGGATTGGTTGTTGCCGCCTTTATAGACTGATAACTGACCGTAAGCATGGATATCGCGATCACAATCAATGCTGAAAGGAGAAACGTCCAGAAGGAGATGTTAATCCGGTAAGCAAAGTTTCCCAGCCAACGATTCATTAAAAAGTAAACGATCGGCCAGCCGAAAACATTGGCTAAAAGAACACATTTGCTGAATTCCTTAGACAGCATAATGATAATGCCCGAGACTGAGGCACCCAGGACCTTTCTTATTCCTATCTCCTTGGTGCGTTGCTCCAGCACATAAGAGGATAATCCAAACAGTCCTAGACAGGAGATGAAAAGGGCTAGGAATGTGAAATATCGGAAAACTTGACCCATTTTTTCCTCAGATCTGTAGAGCTTGTCATATTGGTCGTTCAAGAAGAAATAATCAAATGGATGCCCGGGATTGAACTCCGCCCATTTGTTTTTAATGAATGACATCGTCTTTATGATATTTTCGCTCTTTGTCCTGATGGATGCATAGCTTCCAATCCCGGGTGTCATATGGAGGACCAACGGCTCGATTTTTTGATGGAAAGACTTATAATGAAAATCCTTCACCACACCTATGACAAATCCCTTTTTGTTTTTATCTCCTGCCCATATGATTTTTTTCCCTAGCGGCTCTTTCCAGCCAAAATTCTTGACGGCTGCTTCATTTACGATATAGGCGTCATCCACATCTGTGGGGAAGTCTCTTGAAAAATTTCTACCTTTTTTGATCTCCATTCCTAGGGTTGGAATGAAATCAAAATCGACAAACACAGAGTTTCTGGGATACCATTTGTTCCCTTCTGGGAACATTCCTCTCTCTCCCACGGATCTTCCAGGGACAGTGGATGATCCAGCAACATTGACGATGGCATGGTTTTGTAAGAGGGCGTTTCTGAAAGATTCATATTTGGCTTGCACAAGACTGCTCCTTAAAGGAATAACGACGACATGTTCTTCATCAAAACCCAAATTTTGGTTGAGACAGTAGCCTATTTGTTCATACACAATAAAAGTGCCTACGATAAGACAAACTGAAATCATAAACTGCAGCATGACCAGTACTCTTCGAAACAGAAAGCCTTTCTGACCTTCGGAGAGAGAGCTTTTAAGAATCTTTATTGGTTGAAAAGAGGAGAGGAATAAAGACGGGTAACTTCCAGAAAGGATCCCTACGATAATGATGACGCAGGCCAGAACTCCTCCAATGAAAACGATATTTTGGGCATTAAATACGATATCTTTACCTGATAGAGTATTAAACGTTGGCAGAAAGAGCATAACCAGTAGTGAAGAAAAAACGGCTGCAATGAGTGAAAAAAGGAATGATTCACCGAGAAATTGCTTGATTAGCTGTCCCCGGATGGCTCCCACGACTTTACGCACTCCAACTTCCTTTGCCCTGTTGGCGGATCGTGCAGTGGAAAGATTCATGAAATTGATACAGGCTATGCTTAGAATGAATATCGCGATTGTCAAAAATATATAGACATAGGCAATATCGCTGTTGTTTACAGCCATCTCCTGGTTATAGGATCTCGAATGGAGATGAATATCCTCGATGGGCTGAAGATGCAGTTTCATATTTGTCTGATTTCCAAAATGTTTTTCCAAAAATGGCGATAGTTTCTTGTCCAACTGATCTTGATTGTATTTCTTATCGAGTAGAACATATGTATGAAACTGGAGTGTTCTCCAAGTGTTTAAAGCCCATTTGAAAGGCATCGATTCAAAAGAGGCTAAAAAGTCAAATCGGAAATGAGTATTCCGGGGAACATTTTTTGCCACTCCAGTAATTTTTGCTTCGACTGCGTCATTAATGGTTAGAACCTTTCCAATTGGATTTTCCTTGCCAAAATATTTTTGAGCCATCGTGTCGGTTATGACAATTGAGGTCGGATCCATAAGCACAGTCTCAGGATCGCCTAGAATGAGGGGGATGGAAAAGACTTTGAAGATAGTCGGGTCAGCAAAAAACAGATTGTCCTCATAAAAATATTTTTTTTCATAAGATACAGACCATTTATCAATCCAACTAGGATTGAATAGACGGACATAAGAAATGACTTCAGGATATTCATTTTCGAGTGCCGGTCCTAAAAGGTCAGGGGAGCCAACGTTGTGCTCCCATTTTCCGTCCACATACTCATCAACGATCGTTCTGTAGATTCGACTTGAGTTTGCATGGAATTTTTCGAAACCTAATTCATCACGAACAAATAGGAGGATCATCAAACAGCATGCCATTCCCACCGAAAGACCGAAAATATTGATAAAAGCAAAACTCTTGTGTCTCTGCATATTTCGAAAAGCAATTTTTAAGTAATTTTTCATCATTTCCAATCTCCAGAATATGGAATTCATTATTAATCGCGGTAATGTTGTTAAAAGTTGAGCACAAAACCAAAAACGTGCTCTCAATCTGCTGTGTTCCTCCCAGAGAGAACGATAGACTTCTTCGAGATCCCCAGATTTTTCCAAATAGTCTTCTCTGCTAAGGAATAACCTTAGAAACAGATTTGCAAGTCGAGGAAGAACGACTTTCTCCCTTCTCATTTACTCCCACCATTGAATTCGAGCTCGATTCGTGGAACATCTGACCAGACTTTTCGATGTGTTTTGTACAATTCAATTAAAGCCTTTTTTCCATCGGGGGTGACTTCATAAAAAAATTTTCTCTTGCCTCCCCGTTCAGGAAGAGGATTCCCCTTGATTTTTTTTACAAATCCCTTTTTTCTAAGTTTATCCAAAGGCGTATAGATGGAGGCGAAAGACCATGTGTCACCTGTATCCTTACAGATTTGTTCACGGATACTCACGCCATATGCGTCACTTTCAAGCTTAAGGATTGATAGTAAAATAATTTCTTCCGCCCGTGACAGAATTTTCATCTTCGATCCTCCACTATAAATATCAGAAACTGATATAAATTATAAAGCAATACTTTTAAAATGTCAAAAAAGTTTAGAAAATTTCAAACAGGATCGAATCAAAGCAAGAGTAACTGGTAACTCAGAAACATGCTAGAACAAATGGCTTAAGTAAAGAGTTGAAAAGAGATAGGGAGGTTGATATAAAGAACTCTCTTAATAAGAAGAAAGATTGAATTGGACATTTAGTGTGTTAAAGGCATTCAATAACATTTGAATAGTGAGGGAAGAATGAAAAAAGCTCCTTTTGGTGCGACCAGGGCCGCTTTGGGATGTGGTGTTCTGATGATCTTTTTAACGGGAATTTTGGGATTTGTGCTGTCCTTTTTCACCAATGATCCCGAGTTGGCGGTAGCAGTTAGGAGCCGGTGCTTAATAGGAATATTAATCGGAATAGGAATGGTCATCACATGGAAATTGGTTAAGCAACGTTTGGAATAGAGAAAAGCATGAATGTCCCCGATAAAAGTTCTTTTTAATCTTTTTTGAACACATGTTCTATCAGATTCATGATTTTTCTTGGAGGATTATCTGTGAATGCGATTCCAGTCGTAAACAACTCACCATCATAAAGGTCTTCAACCCATCGGACTTTTCCGAATAACTTGATTATTTTATTCTCTCCCCCTAAGGAAAGTTCGATTCTTAGCAGTGTGCCAATCTGCAGTAACTGCTCAGTCATGATTTTCATACCACTTGTTGAAATATCCTCAGTCAGAGCATAATAAGTCTTATCGTCGATTGGATTCTTATCTTCTGATATAATCACAAGGGTGACTTTGTGCTCTTCTTTGAGCCGTCTTTCTTGTCGTCTGTTATCCATGTGCGACTCTTTGTCCTCTTGTTCACCTGACGAAGCTGGATTTTCGACAGGCAGATTAATGCCCCTTAGATAAATAAGCTACAATGCAAAGATATTCAAGTAAATAACCTTTTGGGATGATTTGGGGGAGGATTTTTTTATGTATGAAGTTTTTGTTTAAAAAACACTTGACAAATAATAACATTGGTCAAAGGGGATTTGTATGAGTATGTGGTGGTCAAAATGAATACGACTGGCCTTAAAGAGCCCCTTCATTTATTCGAGAGACGTTACATAGAAATCAACAAGATTACAAAAGACGAATTCGATCGGTTCTGATGAGGCAGAACTTTTTTTATCTTCATACGTCTTTGGGAATGAAGTGGGATGAAAACGATAAACTTGATGACATCCAAGAAGATGAGGCTTGACGGAAGAGAAAGGTCGGATGAGCCACCGGACGTTTGACGATTTATACGACCAATACAGAACTGCTGTTTACAGCTTTTCCTATCGTTTGACGCAGAACAGGGGAGAAGCAGAGGATTTGTTCCAAGAAACATGGCTTCGCGTGGCTCAAAATTTTCCGAAGGTTTTGGATATGCAAAAAGTCAAAGCTTGGCTATTCACGATCACAGCTAACCTTCACAGGGATATGCTCCGGAAGAAGCGGATAAGGAGATTGTTTCTTTTTCAGAAAAGATGGAAATTCGATCAGGATTTAACATCATGTAGGGACATCCCTGAAGATGGAAGCTCGGATAGCGCAAATGAGTCGGAGCAGGTGGACATTAGCCTGGCCATTTCCCGCGCTATGGCCAGTTTGCCTGATCAACAGCGCCTGATATTCGTTCTCAAGGAAGTAGATGGATTCAAACAATCAGAGATCAGCGAGATACTTGGGATGCCCGTCGGTACGGTTAAATCAATGATGTATCGGGCTGTTCAAAGACTTCGCCGGGATTTAGCGGCCTATCAATCAAAAACGATTGAAAATTATAAGAGAGGACCAAATGAAATGCAAAGTTGTTGAGCGTATGATGATGGATCTCTATGAGGAGGATCTGGGCAGAGACCAAAAAGAGGAGATGCGACACCATATCTCTCATTGTGCCAGATGTGCAAGACTCGAAGACGATTTAAGAAAAATTCGGCTTCATCTCCAAAAAATGCCTCCCAGGATTCCATCAAAGGAGTTTTTGGAGCGTACAAGAAACTTATGTCATGCCAAGCTGGGCGCTCCATCCATCCCAAAATTTATTTGGGGGGCGTTTGCAGCTCTCCTCGGATTGACGGGCGTGTTGACGCTGCCCTTAGCCAGGGAACTCATGCAGGATCAGCCGCTTTCATTCCCCACAATCAGCATAATCATTCTGATGATTCAGAATTTGGTGATGCTCTTTTTCGCACCCGTCTTGATTCAAAGATTCAGGCTTGGAAAAAAAGATTTCATGAGTGGTTTCATGCCTTCTGGACCTCATCAGGCATGATTTAGGAGGTTTGTTATGGCAAATTCAGCAGCAAAAACAATAGCAATCATCATTTTGGTGGTCTTGCTCATATTGGTTGTCGTTCGGTTTACTCCTTTTATTTTTGCACCCTTGGGTGTTTTTCCACACGTGTGGCAATGGGCTAAATTCCCAAAATTTCGGACCATCGAGATCGGTCCTTATGGCTTTTTCAATTTCACCTCGTACTCGATCATTTCCCTTGCCCTTCTCATCATTTGGATTTTCGTGATCGTCTGGGTGTATCGGGATGCAGAACGCCGTGGGATGAATGGCGTGTTATGGGGCTTGCTTGTTTTTATCGGTAACTTGGTCGGATTGTTGATCTATTTGATCGTTCGTTCGAACAATGTGCCGGCAACCAAGAGCGTTCAAGCATCCCAAACATGCCCGCATTGTCAAATCCCTCTATCTCCTCATTATATCTTCTGTCCCACGTGTGGAACCCGCTTACAATCCGTCTGCTCCAAGTGTCAGAAACCAGTGGAAAAGGATTGGCAGGTCTGCCCCCATTGTGGGGAGAAGATAAGCTCTTAAATCCAATCTTCTCATCGTTCTAGGTGATATAATAGGGATAAATATCACCTGTTGATTCACACCTAGAGGTGATTCACTTATGGGGATAATCCTATAGACTTTTTGTTGGATTCTTGACCTAGCCTCTTTGGTAGCCAAGAGGCGTTGATTTTTATGAATATCATGAATCAAAGCGTATACAAGAGAAAGATACTCATCGTGGATGATGACCCGACCAGTCTGAAAATACTGGAGTCTATGCTCCCTTCTGAGAAATATGAAATAATCATAGCGACGAATGGAAAAGAAGCTTTACAAGCTGCTTTTGATCAATTTCCTGACTTGGTCTTGTTGGATATCATGATGCCTGATATGGATGGATTTGATGTTACCAGAACAATAAAACGGGATCCAAGGACAAAAGACACGCCTGTTATTCTCGTTACGGCATTGGATGATCCTGAAAATAAGATAACAGGACTCGAGGCAGGGGCTGAAGAACTCCTTAACAAACCTATTCACTCAACAGAGCTTATTGCTAGAGTTAATTCCATGCTCCGGCTTAAACAGTACAGGGATCAATTGAGCATTCGCACAATGACCGGAGTGAGTTACAGCAACATACCAAAGTTACAGGAAGATGTCTATAAACCAAAAGAAGAAATACCGCTCATCCTGTTGGTTGAAGACAATGAGTTAGATGCAAGAGTAGTAGAAAATGCCATGAAGGATCAGCCATACAGGTTGGAGGTTGTAACAAGAGGCGAAGATGTATTCAATCGCCTCCGCCATGACAATGTGGACCTGATTCTGTTGGATATCATTTTACCTGACTTAGATGGGTTCGAGATCTGCCGGCGCTTGAAAGAAAATCACAGAGATATTCAGGTAGTTATTGTGACTTGTCTGGATGATCTTGACAGCAAAATCAAAGGGGTCGAGTTTGGAGCAGATGATTACCTTGTTAAACCCATTGTTGGCAGAGAGCTCAAAGCAAGGATAAGGGTTTTGTTGGAAAAGAAAGGACATCTTGATAGCCTGCGCTCTCACTATGAGGCTGCTCTGGATTCTGCAATTCTTGACTGGCTCACAGGTCTCTATAACCATGGGTATTTTCAGCAATTCTTGGACTATGAGCTTAAACGTGCTCTCCACCAAGGTTTCCCTGTGGGTCTGATCATGATCGACGTGGATGATTTCAAAATCTACAACGACACCCTGGGGCATTCGGCCGGAGATGCCATCCTGAGAGAACTGGGTCAGGTGGTGAGAAACATCATAAGGGAAGTCGATTTAGCTGCCAGGTATGGAGGAGAAGAATTTGCCGTGGTGTTGCCCTATACCAATGGAGAAAATGCGAAAATAGTGGCAAAAAGAATCCACGGGGCTATCACATCCCACGATTTCTTTCATGACGAATCCATAGAGCTGCATAATCCAACAGTCAGCATGGGGATTTCTGTGTTTCCTGAAGAAGCTTCAACAAAAAAAGAATTGATAGAAAAAGCAGACAAGATGCTTTATAAAGCCAAGCAACAAGGTAAGAATCAATTCTGTATCTTTGAACATGTGCCTTAAATTTTCCTCCGTTCATTTTACTTTCGGAACTTTTTGATGAATTCTTCGACCTCGGAAACCCCGCCTTGATAGATTAAATAACCGTTGTAAGGTTCTCGCCCTGTGATATCATCATTGATGGGGGTGAGCATGATTTCCTTGACTTTTTCCAGATCATTTGTCTGTCCCAGAGCCCATCCCAGTTTGATGTATGCCACCTCGGGCAGCATATTCTCTGCCGGGATGATCCCAAGATCCATCATATCACGGCCGGTCTCGTAGACATACATATGGACATACCCCCACAGGGTTTGAACCGTCATATAGATGGCCACTCCTTCATCGGCTGCCCTCTTGAGCGCTGGATACAACGGCTTATTCACATGACCTAGACCAGTCCCGGCAATCACAATGCCTCTGTATCCATTATCTATCAGAGAATGAATGATATCCGGCCGCATATTCGGATAGTAATAAACAATAGATACCATTTCCTCGAAATACGGTAGGATCTTGACTTTCCGGTCTTTTCGACGAGGGTTGTACTTGTCTTTCAACAATTCCACACTGTTGTGAGTGACTTTAGCTAGAGGGATATCTCCGATGGTCCGAAATGTCGATCGATAAGAAGAATGCATTTTTCTCACTCGGGTTCCTCTATGCAGGAAACCATATTCGTCCGAAGTGGGGCCAAACATACAAACTACAGTCTCTGCGATGTCGGAATGACCTGCTGCATAGGCAGCATGCATCATGTTTAAGGCCGCATCCGAACTCGGCCGGTCGGAGGACCGCTGAGAACCGACCAGGACGATAGGAATGGGTTGGTCCTGAATCATAAAGGTGAGGGCAGCTGCTGTATGATGGAGAGTGTCCGTTCCATGACCGATGATGATTCCAAGGATTCCTTTTTCAATTTCCTTTCCGATGGCTATCGCCAGAGTTTTGTACTGTTCGGGTCCCATGTTCTCGCTGAAAACTGCAAAAAGCTTCTCAGTTGTCAGATTACAGATATCGGCTAATTCGGGAACTGCTCCATAGAGTTCTCCAGGTGAAAAAGCTGGAATCACAGCTCCTGTCCTGTAATCCAGACGCGAAGCAATGGTTCCGCCTGTACCGAAGAGCTTTACATTAGGCTTGTCGTCTGAATAGGGAAATTCTTTCTCTGGAATCTGATACATGGCTTTTTTATAGCCCAGTTCCTTGATGCTTTTGATGGTGTCGATGTTGATGCCAATATTGTATCCCGAAGCAATTTTCAACACGATATGGCGGTCATCATCATTTTCAGAACGAGGCAAGATGGTGCCTTCAAATATTCCACGGGTGGTGTTGATTTTGACCTTTCCCCAGACTCGGGCATGAAACTTCTGGAGAACGGTTAATGACCGACCTCTATAACCTTGAAAAATATCTTCACTCATTCTTCGGCTCTCTGTTTGGGTTTTGATGGTTTATGGTTTTCTCCACATGCTTTATTAATTTGCTCATGGGAATATTTCCAAGGGCAGTCTTGTGGAGTTGGCCCATAATCCAACGTATCCATGTTCCCTTATCATTGGGTATCCCCGATTGATCGGCGATCTTTGCCAAAGAGGGCACTTGTCCTAGGATTTCGTCTTCTGGAATTCTCTTGAATTTCATCGTGGCTAAAACCGATTCAAAGTCCATCTGAGGGTAGAGGTAGATTTCGGGTAACATGACTTTCGCCAGCGGTAGATCAATGCCCTTTTCTTTTAGAAATTTTAGAAGTTCAAAGACTTTTTCGTAGCAAAAATGCTGTGGCTGGGGATTCTGTCCCTCTGTATGTTTGAGCGTGTGTCCCAGCAAGGTCCCAGCGAATTTAGGATCGACATCCAATTCGTCGATAATCTTCTCCAGTAGAGGAATCAGATTGTTACGCAAGAGATAAGGGAACGTATCGATGGGGATGCCCCATTTCTGCATTTGGGCGTAGCGATCGCAAACATCCACTGGAAGATGCCTTTTTATGGACTCGATGGTGTCGTCATCCAAAGGTATGGGCGCTGAATCGGTATCTGGGTACATTCGGTTTGGCCCAGGGAGAACCCGCTCGAAGATGGTGGTTCTATCCTCAAAGGATTTCCGACTTTCACGTGGGACGCCTTTAAAAGCCAATTGACATCTTTCCTCTACAGTTTCCAAAGCCGTGGGGATGTCCACCTCTGGACCCCATAAAACAACCTGGGCATCTGAACCCTCAGCCCCGAGGGATGCTCTGATCTTTTGCCATCGGGCTTGTGTCAGCATCTCTTCCAGCGCCTCGGAATGCGTCATATTGGGTTTCTCGATACAGGCTATGACTTTCAACCGGTCACTCAATTCATCGGCAAACATTTTCTCAGGCTGGGTAAAATGGGAAAGAATACCTTTAAAACAGGGAAGGTTTATAGCTATGATTTTTAACTTATTCCGGCTAGAGGAGAGAATATGAGGAGAAGAATGGCTGAACTCCGCCGGATCGACCTCTTTCCAGATGATTTTCCAATCCTTTTGATTTTTCACCTTTTCTTCTAAAAGATCGCGAATTCTAAGCAGAGCCCATTGTCGGAAGGCCTCGTTGTGGGTGAGCTCGGGAATCCATTTGTTATGGGATACACCTTTTATTTCAACCCGACTCCCGCCCCGGCAGCTAACATTGACATCTTCACGGCCAGATCCTATACCCACAAATACTTTTCCTGTACTGCGGTTCAAAAACCGAATATATTCGGCCCCCTCGCGTACCTCATCAGGATTGGCGAAATCTGGGTAGGTGACGGTTTCGATGAGCGGTATGCCCAGCCGATCGGTTTGGAAGACACGCACATGTCCGATATCGGAAATCTCCCTGCAAGAGTCCTCTTCTATGCTGATTTGGATGAGGCGGACCTTTTTGTTCCTCAACTGGATTTCTCCTTCCACTCCCAGAATAGCCGTCCGTTGGAAACCGGTAGGTATGCTCCCATCAAGGTATTGCTTGCGGATGATGTGTACTTCGCCCACGATATTCAGTTTGCATAGAAGGGAAATTTCGAGGGCAATGTCCAGTGCTTCCCGGTTGATAGGGAAGGGTGGGGTGTCGTCGATATCATAAGTGCAGGCAGTCTGATTTTTAATACGGTAGATAATTTGCTTCTTGGTCTTAAATTCCATCAAAGCCGTACCGTCGTATTCCCCAAGTTCGCTCAAGGTAGGGCGCATATGGCGGATGATTTCAGCGTCATAATCAATCTTGCGGTTATACAATCCTGCGGGACAGTTGCAAAAAAGTTTCTTTTTGGTTTTTAGTTGTTGATGGACTTCAAGCCCGGATTTGAACCCAATACGGTCATAGTCGGCTTGGGTGGCCTCTTTGTAGGAAACGTAGCCGATGGCCTTTTTGCTGGCCTCGCAGTTTTCCCGTGGTTTAAAATTATTATGAGGATCGTTATCTTCGGTCATCTTTTTCAGTCAGACTTTGGTGTTTCTTTGTCCGCTGCATGCAGGATCTCTGTAGGCTGTTTATTCTTTCAAGAGCGGAAATGTTATTGTAACAAAAAAAAACCTTGTGACAATCCTTTTTCAAATCGGAAGGACTAAGTGTTTACACATCGCACATGCGAAATTTTCCAAATATAATTTTTAGAATTTTTTCCGAGGTAGCCAGACTGCCATTTCGCCAACGCCTCTGTGTGACCAGGCAAAGTAGGGAATGGCAACGATCCTTTCGGTTCCCTCTTGTTCTTTACTTATCAGGACGTTTATCCCTCCAAGAAGCCGCGAGCGAGACTCCACATCAAAATCCATTTCATCGGGGATGTGTCGGTCGAGGACTTGCCCGTCATTGTCCACTGCTTCTAGGCAGTAGACAAGAGGACCTCGTTGCAGAGCAACTTTTCCCATATTGTCTTTGACCATCTCATGGGAAACAACCTTTTGAACGGGCATCGGAAGGACGAGCTCGATAACATCGCCTTTTTTCCAATTCCGGTGGATGCGGGCATAGCCTTTTTCCATATCCAGGGCTACCGATTCTGAATTGACTTGAAGTGTTGGACTTTCTGTGTTTTCGCTCAAGTGAGAATAAAGATTGCTCGGGATGGGCTCGTTTCGGCTCCATCCTGGAATCCGGACATACACAGAAAATGCTGCTGATTCTTCCGGATCGATGACGATCTTCACCTTACCATCCCAGGGATAGTGAGTGTGCTGGGAGACTGTGACAACATTGTTTCCAAGATCTATTTCACCCATTCCCTGGACAAACAAGTTAACGTACAGAATATCGTCCCGATAGGCATACTCGTATCCCGGTATGGACGGTACGAAACGAGCGACATTTACAGGGCAGCAAGCACAATCAAACCAAGGTTTCCGGGTGGTTTCACCCTGGTTGAATTTGTATTTCCCATCCGATTCCAGAGGATTAGGGTAGAAAAACAAGTCCCCACTCATTGAGATTCCTGAGAGCATTCCATTATAGAGGGTGCGTTCCAGGACATCGATGTACTTGGCATCCCCATGAAGCAGGAACAGACGATGGTTCCAAAAGACATTCCCGATGCTTGCACAGGTCTCGTTGTAGGCTGTGGCGTTGGGAAGTTCATAGTTTTCGCCGAAGGCCTCTCCCTCGTGACGGGATCCGATTCCTCCGGTGATGTATATCTTTTTTGAGACAACGTTTTCCCAGATCATGTCGATGGCGTTGATGTATTCCACATCGCCAGTGAGAGAGGCCACGTCTGCCATGCCTGAATACATGTAGGTGGCTCTCACTGCATGGCCTATGGCTTCGTCCTGTTCTATGACAGGCTTGTGGGTCTGTAAATACCAGTCCTGGTCATAGATCGAGAATTCGGATGTCTCGGAGTACTTCTTCTCGTGTTCCACGCGACCCCGTTCGTCCAGGAAAAATTTCGCGAGTTTGAGATATTTTTCTTCTCTGGTCACCCGGTAGAGTTTGACCAGTCCTATCTCGATTTCCTGATGGCCGGGGAATCCGCGCCGTTTTCCAGGGCCAAAGACACTGTCGATGAAGTCTGCGTTCTTGATGGCAATATCAAGGAAGGTGCGTTTGCCAGTAGCAAGATAATGGGCCACCGCTGCTTCGAACATATGTCCCACATTGTAGAGTTCATGGCTGGAGCCCAGGTTGGACCACCGCTCTTCACCTGTGCCTGGAGGAAGGTTTTCAGGATCGATAGTCCGGGCAGTGTACAGGTAGCCGTCATCTTCCTGGGCTGCTGCGATCATTTCAATCAGATCGTCCATATATTTTTCTAGCTCTGGGTCTGGGTGAAGGGCGAGAGAATAGGCTGCACCTTCCATGATCTTGAAGACATCGGAGTCGTTGTATCTTCTGCCCTCAAATTTGCCTGGCATCAGACCTCCGGCTTTGGCAAAGTTGTCGATGCGGCCTGTTTCTTTGCTCTTTTTGAAGGCAAACGGAATCGTGACTGTGCGGTTGGTCTCGATCCGTGGAAGCCAGAAGTCATCCGTAATCTGTACGTCAGTGAAGGCAACCGGCCTTATCGGGTAATCTTTTTGTTGTTCCTTTTTTGTACAGGAAGGTATATGCATAATTGCGATTAATAGAAGCAACAAAGGAGTTTTTGGTTTCATTCTTCTCTCCTCATTATGGCCGAAGTTTTCGTTCAAACCGGCTACAATAATAGCAGATTTGCAACCCATCTCCAAAATTCACGTTATCCTGAGATGCATCCCAGAACTTGGGACTGAAAAAAGAATTTATGACTTTATTGAACAATCTGAGCAATTCGCATAAGATTAAGGCATGATGAATAGAAATTTGATTGATTAATTTCGAGGAGGTCCACTCTATGAGGAAAAAGACAGAGGTTTTAAAAGATGGGACTAAAGTGGTCATCCGAAATTTACACGCCGATGATCTTGATAGATTGATGAAATTTTATCGCTCTCTTCCTCTAGATGACAGAGTGTATCTAAAGGTGGATGTCACAAAGAGGAATGTTGTTAAGCAGAGGATGAAATTGATTGAGGAAGGGACGGTTTTTCGTATCATCGCCCAGCATGATGATGAAATCATAGGGGATGGCATGTTCGAGATTTCTAAAGAGGAATGGCGCAAGCATCAGGGAGAACTCCGAGTTATCGTAGCCAGGGACTTCCAGCGAAAAGGGCTGGGAATGATTATGATGAGGGAACTTTATTGCCTTGCCATGAATAAGGGTGTCGATAAGATTGTCGTTAAAATGATGAAGCCACAGGTTGGAGCGCAGAGAATTTGTAAAAAACTCGGATTCCATAAAGAAACAACCATACCAAACTATGTGTGGGATCAGGCTGGGGAGCCCCAAGATTTAGTTATCATGTCCTGCGATGTTAAGGATTTGTGGAAGGAATTGGAGCATTTCTACAGTGGTTCTGACTGGCGGCGCTGCAGGTAGAGAACTCCGATGTGAAAACAGGAAAATATAGGCAATGAGCAAAGCCACGTCTGTAATTTTTAAAAAAGGATCAAAAGCAGGATTTATCTTCCTTTTATGGATGATAACGGCCTGGCTTTTTTATCCTCTGATTACCTTGAATGCCGTTGAAATGGTAAACGCTAAGACTTACCTTTACCGGTCAGCCATAGGGATTGCCATAATGCTCATCTTGCTGGGAAAGACGATCTTCGATCTTATGTTTCCTCAATCCATATCTGATGCTAGGTCCATTGTGAACACAGTTTTTCTCACGCTGTACTGCCTTGCTATTGCAGGCAGTGTTATTTTCATGGTCTCCAGGATGATCATCCTGTATATAAGAAGCGGAGATACAGTATTCCCTTTTTAAACCAGAATTTTACTTTATCTCCTCCTCAATTTTTAGTATATTTATTTCTAGATTTAAGCTCTCCTCGATTATGAAAATGAAACTTCGCCCTCTATCTTTAAGAACGAAACTCATTCTCAGTTTTCTTGGTGTTATTGTCCTGGGTGCGATCTTAACAATGATCTTTGGTTCTCGACTGGTTAGAAACACCATCATCGATGAGGCGCAGAGAAAAGTCAAGCACGACCTTTCTTCTGCCTGGATGGTCTTTGACAATAAACTTAACCATATTAGAGATATTGTCAGTTTTAACGCTGAAAGAGAAAGCATCAAGGATGCAATCATCAATAAAGATAATGATATTCTGTTGAGATATCTCAACAGAGTTCGATCGCAGAGGGGGCTGGATATTCTCACCTTAACCGACAGTTTAGGCAAGGTGATTGTTAGAACCAGAAATCCTGAGATTGTGGGCGATGATCAGTCTCAAGATGAAATAACAAAAATGGCTCTTACCATAGGTGATTATGCCGCTCCACAGATTGTCTCATGTGAGGAGCTTCTCAAGGAAGGGAAAGATCTTGCAGATCGAGCTTACATGGAATTTGTCCCAACCCCAAAAGCTGCGCCTAGACCAGAGGATAGAGAGATAAATGGCATGATGTTAAAGGCCGCCTCTTCAGTAGTCGATGAACAAGGGAGGATACTCGGAGTTCTCTACGGAGGGATTTTGATCAACCGGACTTTCGATATTGTCGATAGTGTGAAGGAGCTCGTATTTAAGGATGAAACGTACATGGGAAGAGAAGTCGGAACCGCTACGATTTTTCAGCACGATTTGCGCATATCCACGAATGTGAGAAACGAAAAAGGAGATAGAGCCATCGGGACGCGGGTTTCCAAAGAGGTCAATACCGCTGTTTTAGAGAGGGGAGAACCCTGGATAGACCGGGCTTTTGTGGTGAATGACTGGTACATTACTGCCTATGAGCCCATTAGGAATATAAATGATGAGATCATCGGCATCCTTTATGTGGGGATGCTTGAAAGGCCGTATATCGACACCACAAACAGGGTGATATTTGGTTTCTCCATTATTGCCATTCTCTGTGTCATTGTGCTTCTGGTTATCCTTGTTTTTTCAACAACCAGGATCACGAATCCTCTCCATAAAATGGTATTGGCTACGCAAAAAATTGCCAAAGGGGATCTAACTCACAAGCTCAATGTCCAATCAAGGGATGAGATCGGTGCCCTTGCTCAGTCTTTTGATCGAATGACAGAAGAGCTCAGGGTGGCTAACCTAAAACTCATCGAATGGGGGAAAACGCTGGAGAAAAAGGTGGAGGAGAGGACAGAGGAGATAAGAAAGATGCAAGCCCATCTAGTAGAACAGGAGAAATTAGCTTCTCTTGGGAAACTTGCTGCCGGCATTGCTCACGAGATCAACAATCCTTTGGGAGGCATCCTCATCTACAGTCATCTGTTGCTTGAAGACACTAAGAAAAAGAGCCCTCAATACGATAACCTTAAAAAGATTGTTAAAGAAACCTCGCGTTGCAAAGATATCGTCAAGGGGCTTCTTCAATTTGCACGTCCCAAGGACCCTGAGATGATAAAAACGGATATCAATGAGATCCTGGAAAATTCTCTTTCTATCATGGAACGTCAGGTCCTTTTCCAAAATATAAACCTGGAAAGGAAATACTCCACTGATTTGCCGAAGATCGTCGCGGACAGCGCACAACTTCAACAGGTCTTCATGAACATAATCCTCAATGCGGCGGAAGCCATGGATGGAAATGGGACCCTCACTATCAAGACATGCTTACAGGGAGACGGAGAGCACATCAGCATCGAATTTACTGATACCGGCCATGGCATCAAAGAGGAAGATAAGATGAGGCTTTTCGAGCCTTTTTTTACCACAAAAGAAGTTGGGAAAGGAACTGGATTAGGACTTGCTATTAGTTACAGCATCATTCAAAAGCACGAAGGCACAATAAAAGTCACAAGCCAGGAAGAAAAGGGATCGACCTTTACGGTCATACTCCCAGTGAAGAAAGAAATTGATCATGACGAAAACGGCTAATGTTTTGATCGTGGATGATGAGAAAATTATCCAGGATTCCTGTAGCCAAATCCTTAAAAAAGAAGGCTATAGAGTCAAGGTCGCCACCGATGGGAAAGAAGGCTTGTCTACGTTCAAGGAGGAACTCTTTCACGTTGTCATTCTTGATCTCAAATTACCTGGGATGGATGGCATGGAAGTTCTGGCGAGAATAAAAGAAGAAAGTCCTGAGACTCCGGTGATCATCATCACAGGATATGCCAGCATTGAGTCTGCTGTCGAGGCCATAAAACAGGGAGCTTTCGAGTATCTTACCAAACCTTTTACACCAGAAGAGCTAAGAGTCAGCATAAAGAAAGCGATAGAAAGCAGAAAAATCTTTTTTGAGGGGATCTATCTTCGGGAAGAACTGGAAAAGCAGATAGAATTTGACATGGTAGTAGGCAAAAGCGAGGTCATGAAAAATGTGATGGATATCGTTAGGCGAGTCAGCCCCACAGAAAGCACGATTCTTATCACAGGAGAAAGCGGGACTGGAAAGGAACTCATTGCCCGGGAAATTCACAACCACAGCCTTCGGAGAAATGCGCCTTTTGTCGTGATTGATTGCGGAGCCCTTGTGGAGACTTTATTTGAGAGCGAGCTCTTTGGCCATGTCAAAGGTTCTTTTACCGGGGCTCACGTTACCAAGCATGGACGATTCGAGGTGGCTAACGGTGGGACGATCTTCCTGGATGAGATAAGCAATATCAGCCTCAGTATCCAGGCAAAGCTGCTAAGGGTCATTCAGGAGAGAGAAGTCACACGCATTGGAAGCTCAAAACCCATCAGAGTCGATGTGCGTATTCTCGCGGCCACAAATGAAAATCTGGCAGACTGTGTCAAAGAAGGAAAATTTAGGGAAGACCTCTTTTACCGTTTGAGTGTCGTCCCTGTCCATCTTCCTCCTTTAAGAGAGAGGAAGGAGGATATTCCCCTCCTCATCAAGCATTTTCTGTGCAAATACAATAGAAGAGCAAGAAAACAAATCGTCAGCATAAGTCGTGATGTTTTAAAGGCATTAACGCAGTACGACTGGCCTGGAAACATAAGAGAATTGGAAAACACGATCGAGAGAGCGGTCGTGCTGTCCAAGAGTAATGAAATAGAACTCGATGCTCTTATCTATCATGGAATCAGCTCTGGATCTTCCCTATTAAACCGGGTAAAAGGAAAGTACAGAAGTTTAGAAGAAGTCGAAAGGGAGTACATCAAGACTGTTCTCAATGCCCATCATGGGAATAGAAGTCAGACTGCCAAGGTTTTGGGCATCGACCGCAAGACCCTTCTTACTAAAATTAAGTAGTATCATATCTAGCCTGAGCTATTCATAAAAAATGCCGACAGTTCTTAAAAAAGGTAAGGAGTTTTTTCTGTCTTTCCAATTCGGGCGATATACGCTTATGACTATCCAAAGGACTAATAAGCTATGTAAAAACTGTGCAGCAGGTGGGGAAAAATTCCACAGGTCGCAGAGATTTTGCACTGACTCTCTCGATTTCTCCCTCAACTTTTCCCCTATTTTCATCGAATTTTTTGATATCTTCAAAACAGGCATGGAATTTGCAATTCATAACGCCTTAAACGCGCATACTGCTTTTATAGCAGACAGAGAAAATCCAATAGAGAAAAAAGGAAAGAAAAAATGAGGATAGTCAAATTGCCGAAAGAAAAATTATTCCCTTTCTTAGAAGTCATCACTGAAAAAACCGATCTCTGGGCTCCGGTTAAGAAATACAGCGACAAACATGTGTTCAAAGAAGTCAAAGATTTCTCTCAAATCGATCTCGATTGCACCCGCACCATCCTTCCCCCAAAAAAAATCCTGTTGCCCCCATCCTTCAACATGTTCAAAGCGAGTAAAAACAACTACCAGGAAGATTTTTCTCATGTTTCCAAAAAAATTCTTTTTGGTGTTCATGCATGCGACATTCACGGATTACTGATCATGGACCGCTTCTACAGTTACATTTTCGATGATCCCTATTATTCGAAAGCTCGAGAAAACACCCTGATTCTAGGGCACTCCTGCTGGCCAGATGAAAATTGCCTGTGCAAATCCACCAACACCCATATTGTAGAAGAGGGCTACGATCTTTTCTTTACGGATCTCGAGGACTTTTATCTGGTCTGGATCGGTTCCAGTCGGGGAGACGATCTGATCCGGGCAAAACCGGAATTGTTTGATGAAAACATCACGGACAAAAATATCCAGAGCTTTATACACTGGCGCGAGGAACGGGACAAGGCTTTCCAGATAGAGATCGATTTCAGCGCCATGCCTGACCTTATGGAGCTTAAATACAATGATCCCCTGTGGGAGAAATTAGGGGATGCTTGCTTGGCCTGCGGATCTTGCACGAACGTCTGCCCCACTTGCAACTGTTATAATGTTCAGGATAGGCCAGCATTGGGTGAAGAATTTTCTGAGATTGTCCGCTGCTGGGATGCTTGTACCCTCGAAAACTATTCAGAAGTGGCAGGTGGTGAAAATTTCAGGGAAAAAAGATCGGATAGGCTGAAACTCTGGTATACCCATAAACTTCAAGCCTTTATATCCAAATACGGAAAACCAGCCTGTATTGGCTGTGGCCGCTGTATTTCCACCTGTCCTGTGGACATTAACGTGAAGACAGTGGCCAATGCTCTCGATGGGGAGAAGGTGGATTCCTTCTGGAATCGATTCCACGAAGAGGTGAGAAAATGAATACGGAAAGAAACGAATTAAATCCAAATAATCCCTTTCTGCCGGAACCAGCAAGAATCGTACGCATGTATCATCTCACGCAGGATGTCAAATTTTTCCAGGTCAGGATTGCCGATATGGAGAAGGCTCTCTCATTTAAATATTGTCCAGGTCAGTTTGCCATGGTTTCTGTCCTCAGTGCCGGAGAAGCGCCCTTCTGCATATCATCCACACCGTCGCGCCCTGGTCTGCTTGAATTTTGCATTAGGAAAGTCGGGACAGTCACCAATACGTTGTTTAGGCTTAAAGAGAACGACCTCATTGGGCTTCGCGGTCCTTATGGCAACGGCTTTCCTTTAGAAAAAATGAGGGATAAAGATATCATCATCGTGATGGGGGGTCTAGGAGTCGCGCCTCTTCGCTCTGTTCTCCTCTATTGCCTCGACAACAGGGACCAATTCAGAAGAGTGATTTTGCTCCACGGTGCCAAAAGACCGGCAGAAATGATTTTCCTTGAAGAGTTCTTAGCTCTGAATCAGAGGGAAGATTTGGAGTGTTACCTGGCTGTAGATGCGGACGACACCGGAAAGTGGACAGAAAACATCGGAGTAGTCACAACTCTCTTTCCTATGATTAAAGATATCGATCCCAAAAACACGTACTCGTTGGTCTGTGGACCTCCTGTCATGTACAAGTTTGTTCTCAAAGAGCTTGTCAAGTTGAATATTCCCAAGGATCAGATTTTGATGACCTTGGAAAGAAGGATGAAATGTGGAGTAGGAAAATGTGGACACTGCGCCATAGACTACATCTATACATGCCTCGATGGACCGGTGTTTACCTATTGGGATGTCATCCATATGAGGGAGCTCATTTAAGGGGGAATCGATGAGTCAAGAAAAACTAAAAATCGGAATATATGAACTCACAGGCTGTGCTGGAGATGCACTTTTGATCCTGGATTGCGAAAAAGAACTCTTGGACATCTTTAACGCGGCTGACATTCAATCCTTTCTCATGGCAAAAAGTGACAATATCGATGGAGAACTGGATGTTGCTCTTGTTGAGGGTTCTGTCACAACCGAAAAAGAGATAGAAGAACTGAAAGACATCAGGAAAAGGGCAAAGCTCGTCGTGGCTATCGGCTTATGCGCTACTGTCGGCGGCATTCAGGCCCGGTTTCTCGACCCGAAAGAATGGAGAGACAATTACAAAAATGTCTACGGCGACGTCAACATGACCCATGTCAAAGCCATCCAATCCAAGCCTATCGATGAATATATCGAGGTCGATTACTATCTTCCCGGTTGCCCTATCGGGAAGGAGCAATTCCTGAATTTCTTCACCCGATTTCTGAGAGGTAATCCTCCAGAGAAGACCCAAAATCCTGTGTGTGTCTCTTGCAAATACAACGAAAACGACTGCCTCCTTAAAAATGGAATCTTCTGCCTGGGACCTGTGACAGCCGATGGGTGCGGATCAATATGCATCAACCACAACCTTCCATGCATCGGATGCTGGGGACCTTTAGATGTTGCAAACCGGACCGCAGAATTCTATCTTCTTAAGGAAAAAGGGTATTCAGTCGACGAGATCAAAAAGAAAATGGCCAATTATGCGGGCACGAAAATTGCTGAATTCTTTGAGGAATTTGGAAAGGAGAAAAGATGAAAAAAATAACCATTGATCATCTGGCTCGTGTAGAGGGCAACGGTGGTATCACTGCCATCATTGATGGTAAAGTCGTCACCGATGTGAAATTCAATATATTCGAAGGGCCTCGTCTTATCGAAAGATTGACTGTTGGAAGAACACCTGAAGAAGACGTCAGTATCGCTCCAAGGATTTGTGCCATTTGCACGGTATCCCACAAAAACGCAGTCCTCCGAGGGATGGAGAATGCCTTGTCTGTCATCGTCCCCCCAAAGGTTGGTTTGGCAAGAGAGCTCATGCACATGGGGGAGATGATAGAAAGCCATTCTCTGCATGTCTACTACTTAGCGCTACCTGATTATGTAGGTTTTCCCAATGCTATTGCCATGGCCTCCAAATTCGCATTTGAGGTCAAAATTGCCCTGGAGATGAAGGAATATGGGAATCACATCATGAAAGTTTTGAGCGGGCGTTACATTCATGGAGAGAATCCTGTAATCGGTGGCTTCGGGAAATACCCAACGAAAGAGGAACTCCTCTGGATAAAGAGTCGAGCGATCCAGTTTATGCCTTTCGTCTATAAGACTGTAAGCTTATTTTGCGAGCTGAACTATCCTGATTGTCCCGAAGATGATACGCTGTATGCATGCTGTGAACCGGGCAACGATGCCTACGGTTTTTGGGGGGATGAGATTCTACTTTCAACAGGAGAAAAAATTTTCCGAGATGACTATAAAAAATTGACAAACGAGTTTATCGTCCCTCACTCCTATGCCAAACGGAGCCGATATAACGGAAAACCATACTCTGTAGGAGCCTTAGCCCGAGTCAACAATCTCGGGGAAAGGCTGGAAGGTGAAGCAGGAGAGTGGTATAAAAAATATTTCAATGACCGCTGGAAAAAGAATCCCCTTTTCCACAATGCTGCTCAGGCCCTGGAAATCCTGTGCTGTTTCGAAAAGATCCCCAAGCTAGTGGATGAAATGCTTCAACTCCCTGAAGATCCTCCCATTGTTAAACATTCCGCTAAAGAAGGAAAGGGAACCGGGTTGGTGGAAGCTCCCCGTGGTCTGCTTATCCATCATTACGAAATCAACGATGGGCTCGTCGAACATGCGGACATTATCACTCCCACAGCCCAAAACGCTGAAGAGATCGAGAGGTACTGCCATATCGCTGCCCAAAAACTTCTTGACGAAGGGCAGGAGAATGAGATAAGAGACAGATTGGACTTGGTGGTGAGAGCTTTTGATCCTTGCATCAGCTGTTCTGCTCATCTGGCTGATGTGAAGAAAGCACCTCAAGAGAACTGGAAGGAAAAACTCGCAAAGATAAAAAGCGAAGGAACACCAATCTTCGTGGGGGTAGGAAACCCGAATCGGTCAGATGATGCATTGGGGATCGATCTGGCTCAAAGACTGCGAGAGGAGGGAGTACGTCATGTTTGGCTGGAAGCGGAACTCAGGGAAAAAGCTCTGCCGTTTAAAAATCAAAATAACTATCCCACGATTTTTCTTGATGCCATCGATTTCCAAGAAGAGCCGGGGAGAATAATTCTTCTTCCTCTTGAGTTTGTTTTCCGGAAAGTCTCGCTAAGCCACAGATTCGCTCCATTTATTCATGCTTTCCAGAACAATGAGCAACTGAAGAATGCCTACATCCTTGGTATTCAACCTGAGTCCGTAAAAGAAGGGAGGAGCATTTCCCCAGCCGTTCGTGGGGCACTTAACAAAATTCTTGAATATCTCAAGAATTGAAGGATTTTAACACACATTGTCAGGACGACAAGATGAAAGCTAAAGAAAAAAAAGGCTCTAATAATCAAATAAATTAATTATTATCAGTAAATTATAATGATTCCTAATTTTATTAATGATATAGTAAAATCGGTATAGTCTTTGCAGAAATAATTTCTGGAAATCGAGAATGACTGACAAGGAAAAAAGAATCCTGATCATCGATCCGGATCGAAAGGAGAGGCAAGATTTAACAGCCTTTCTAAGTAGGGAAAACTATTATGTGGAAAGCGGAAAAGGACTTCCCGAGGCTATAAAGAAATTATCTGAAGGATGTTTCAACTGTCTGATAATGGATGTTGATCTTCCTGAAATGAAAGGATATGAGGCTGTGTCTATACTGAAAAATATCGATCCCGATTTAAAAGTCATTATGACAACCAAGAAAAATACCAAAAGACTTGAGGCGAAAGTCCGAGAACAGGATATTTTTTTCTATTTTATCAAGTCCTTTGGAAAAGAAGAATTAAAAATGGCGATAAGTAATGCCTTCGTCAAGTAAAGGAGGGACAAAATGGGCAAGGCAAAAATTTTGGTCATCGATGATGATCCTGATTTCGTGGATGCAATCACTCCGATTCTCGAGTCAGCTCTCTATGATGTTGTCACGGCTTCCAACCCTAAAGAGGGGAAGGAAAAGCTCCTCAAGGAAAAACCAAACCTTATTCTTCTCGACATCATGATGGACAGTCTATTTGACGGATTCTCTCTCTGCAACGATATTAAGACATCGAAGGAATTCGAAGACATGAAGAACACTCCGATTATTTTCGTCTCGGCAGTGAAAGAGATGACCGGGTCTCGATTTCAGTTCAAAGGTGAGGAACAGGGACTGGTCGGTCCCGACGATTATATCGATAAGCCCGTAAAACCTGACGATCTGATTGCTCGTATTGAAAGACTCTTGGAGAAATAAGGGAAAAGGTGTCGGGTGCAATTCAATACACCAGGACATTCCTTCTACAAGGCCTAAACATCCCAGGTGAATATTCGCTTTCATTACTGAGACAGTTCCTAAAGGATAATTAAATGGCAGATAAAAAGCCAATAATCCTCGTGATCGATGATGAAGAGTCCATGCGGGACTCTTGTAGCCAGATCCTTACCAAGGATGGATTCCAGCCTGAAACAGCTGAAAATGGGGCTATTGGTTTAAAGAAGGTTCAAAATGTCAAGCCTGATCTTGTTCTCATCGACCTGAAAATGCCTGGTATCAGTGGATTTGAAGTCCTAGATAAAGTAAAGGAGTATGACCCGAATATCGTTTCTATCGTTATCACAGGTTACGCTACGGTTGAGTCCGCTGTGGAGGCGATGAAGAAAGGGGCCTATGATTTTCTTCCTAAGCCTTTTACACCCGACCAGTTACGTATCATTATCAAGAGAGGCTTAGAGAGGAGGAGGCTCATTCAGGAAACCGAGTCTCTCCGCAGAGAAAAGAAACTCATGGAGGAAAATTTCATTACCATGGTTTCCCATCAGCTAAGAAGTCCATTGAGTACGATTGCGCAATATTTTGAAGTCATTCTAGGGGGGATGGCGGGAAAGGTAGAGCCAAAGCAGGAAGAGATGCTCTCCAAAGCCAGAGATCGTTTGGAGAACCTTATGGAATTGATCAACGATTGGCTGGACTTGGCCCAGATGAACAAGGGTCAAATCGTTGACAACCTTAGGCCTCTTTCGTTGAAAAAGGTGTTAGAGGACATCGTTGAGTTCATTCAGCCAAGTGCCCAAAAGGAAAATGTAAATCTCGAACTTATTCCCTATTCAGGTCATGATCGTATTCAGGGTAATGAGGAAAAACTAAAACAGGTTTTTTCCAATCTCGTAACGAATGCCATCCTATACAACAAACCTAACGGTTCGATCAAGATATCTGTAAAGGAAAAAGAAGATTTTGTTGCAGTCAATGTTGAAGACACAGGAATAGGAATTCCAGAGGAGCATTTGCCATTCATCTTTGATCAATTTTACAGAGTAAAAAAAAGCGAAGGAAAGAAAACCAAGGGCACTGGATTAGGGCTTTCCATCGCCATGAAGATAGTGGAAGTTCATGGGGGAACCATCGAGGTCACGAGTGAACTAGGCAAGGGAAGCACATTCACGGTTTTTTTGCCGAAAGGGAAGTTGGGATCAGATAATAGAACAAAAAAATGAGATGTTCTACTTGAACCAGGTTTCTCGCAGTATCTTGCGAATATCCTTTTCTTCCTGTTTCAAGAGCACGCTATGATCGGCTTCTTCTAAAAAGCCGAGTTTTTTTAACCGCAGCAGGATTTTGCTGGCAGCTTTAAATGGAGTTTCTTTTTCTGCGTGAATAACCACCTCAGGTTGCTCGGATTCTTCATAGGGAATCGAGATCCCTGCGACATTCCTTAACAATCCTTGCTCTGCCCTGAGGAAGAGACCTTTTTTATCTCTTTTTTTTAATATTTCCAAGGGGCACTTGTGATAGACCTCAACATATCTGCCTATAAGCCGACGACATTCTTCCCGCAAATCCCTGTAAGGGGATATTGTGATGGCGATGGCGATGACTCCATTCTCGCTGAGTAATTTGCATTCAAAAGCAATCCGGCGGATATTTTTATAGATTTCTTCTTTTGAAAAGCCTAATTTTTTTTCGTACTGCCGCCGGATTTGCCCTCCGATCAGAACCACTGTTTTATAGCCAATCATATCCAGGCGCTCTGCCAGGATACGGCCTGTCTCTTTTTTTCCAGAATAAGGGAGGCCGGTTATCCAGACAGTAAATCCTTCCTGGATGTTCTTCTTTCTAGTTTCTTTTACCATTCCCATTCACTTTTATTTCTGTTTTAAATTAACACCTCAAAATGTTTTTTACAAGCTATCTTCTTTCGTTATTCATCACCTTGAACTATTCTTACATTTTCAGTGCCCATAGCAGTTTATTGTCTTAAAATAGTCATGTTTATGAATTATTCAGGTTACATGATCAGTGGCCAGTAAAATTTCACAAACAGCAAGAAAACCGCCCATGAAATCACGCTTAATAAAAGTGTTGATTTTAGAATACTTCTGATCGTGAAATATCCTGAAGCATAAGCAATGGCATTTGGCGGCGTACCAACAGGAAGGCAAAAAGCCAGTCCTGCTGGAATTGTGATTCCTAAGACAAGAAGCTCGGGAGATACAGCATGTGTGGCGACAAAACCAAAAGAAAAGGGGACCAATATAACAACAGCAGCAACGTTGCTGATGAGTTCGGTAAGAACCTTTGCGAGCGCTGAGAGCGTTAAAATCATCAAAAAGGGAGAGATCACTGAGGTTCCGAGGATTTGATCGGCTACCCATTCGATGGCCTTTGTTTCGGCGAGTGCTTTTCCCAAGGCAATTGCCCCTCCATACATGATGATAACACCCCAGTTTACATAATCTATTATATCCACCCATTCTACAATGTTGAGTAAGAAAACCATGATGGCTGCCGCTAATGAAATCACGGCCAGTCCCATACGATGTCCGCCAAAGATCCAAAAAAATATGGTTACGACTAACAGCAAGCCCATTTTTATCTCGTTGCGACTGATCGTACCCATTCTGCCTAGCTCTTGTTGAAGAAGACGACGAGCAGGAGTAATGTTTTTAATCTCAGGCTTAAAGTGCCAGGATAGGATCGAAAACGCGATAAGCGTTAAAAAAACAGCGATTGGTGTCGCAGCGATTGCCCATGAGGTGAAGGAGATATCACGGTTAAATGTTTCCTTCAACAACTCCACCGCCAATGGTACCCTTGCCCCCCCTAAAAAAGTTCCTATGCCACCGATAACAGCTCCCCATGCTAAGGCTAAGAATAATGCGACTGCCAGAGGACTTTTTCCCTTCTCCAACCTGAGGCTTCGCGCGATTTCCATCACAACAGGAAACATCATCGCGGCTACAGCATGTTCGGGCATGAAAAGAGACAGCATGGAACTCGCGAGCAGTATTCCAAAAATTAAAAACTGAGGGCTTTTATCGAATCGTGTAAGGAAAAAGAGTGCGATTCTTTTCGATAGTCCTGTATGCATCATTGCCCCTGCGATAATGAAAACGCCCAGTAGAAAAAAAACGGCGCTGTTTCCGAAAAAAGAAAAGACAAGACGTTTATCGAGTATCTCCAGAGCTGGGAGGAGGATGATGGCAGCAAGGCTGGTTACAGCCAAAGGTATGGGAGCAAAGATCCAGAGAGTAACGCAAATAGTCGCGACTCCCAAGCATTTGATTCCGGGTTCGCTAAGGCCAGAAGGAGGTGGCAAAAAAATGAGAACAAGGCCAAGGATCATCCCTGAAAAAAGGAACAGTTGTTTTAACCATTTCAAACGTGTAGGAGTGGGTGTTTTTTCAGTCGAGACCTTCATCTAATCCTGATTCCATCGCACGAGGAAATATAACATTTTTTCTTCGTTGTGCCAATTTAAAAAGATCTTCCGCAATCTCCAGAACATTAACGCATCTTCAGGGATACATTCGCACCCATCCTTTACGGAATTGAGAAAGGCATCTGTGGAGGTGCTTTCTGTTGGTTTTATTCCCTTGATGAAGGGAAAGTTTAGCTGGTATTATAGAAAATCGAACCCAGGGAAAGACAAATAACCTGGATTATTCACGAGTCAAAATTGCTGCAGCGGCAAGGAAGTGGCCCATGAAGCTGTAGTGAACGACTGCGAATGCGCTACAACGAAGCCGATGTGGTGAGATTGACTCGCCCGAATGGTAAAAAATGCCGATGAATATAAAAATTTTTTCTTGAAAAAGTATTTGTCAGGATTTAGAGCAATATCAGGATAACTTTCTGATATTGCTGTAATAATGAAAAGAGTCGGCATTTTTTATGAATAGTTCAGGATAAATGGCATGATAAAAAAGGAGATTAAGTGAAAACGTGGCTGTTGAAACTTCTAGATTTATCTTCTGAACAGGAGCAAATTGTTAAAATGCCTCCTCAGGAAAGCAGCCTTGTGCTCGGTCTCCCTGGATCGGGAAAAACCCAGGTGCTCGTTCATCGGATAGCTTATCTCATCCAATTCCATGGGATCTCATCCGAAAACATTCGGCTTTTTGTTTTTACTGATGTCATAGAGGAGTTCATCAGGTCAGAAATCAAGAGTTCAGGTTTTCCAGGGGAGATGGTAACCACTTTCGACAATTGGTGTCATTCCTTTTGTGTGAATCATATATCCCAAGACTTGCCCAGAGTCTATATCAATGGACGCATTGACTACAGAAAGATACGCTTTAGTGTTTTGGATGCACTTCAAAAAAACGAAGCTCTCCAGAAAGACCTTGGGTTTGCCTTGGTTGACGATGGTCAGGACTTGACTCCTGAAGTGTTTGAAATCCTCTCTTTGGCCGCCCAACACATCACTGTTTTAGCGGATCCTCACCACAAGCTTTATCACGAAGGGGCCTCTGAATCATTTGTCTTGGACACCTTAAAACTGAGCAAAAGGATCTCTTTCCTTCAAAGAGATTATAGGAACTCTCCAGCCGTGGCTCAACTTGCCTCACACTTTATTGAAGACGAGAATTTTCGGAATACCTATCTCTCTCAGATTCGGACCGTGCAAAGCTCATCAGAGGGCCCTTTGTGTTACGTCGCTTCCTCTGAGGAAAAAGAGCTGGTTCACTTATCCCAAATCGTCCAACAGAGACAGGTCATGAAAGACAAGGTGGGAATCCTTCTCCCGACAAACAGCCTAGTGCATCGAGTCGCAAAAGCTCTGAAGGACAGAGGGACTGAGACAGAAAAGGCCATCACCAAAGACGCACAAAATGTGATTCATACTCCCTATGATTTTGGCAACAGTCTCCCCAAGGTCACGACTTACCACATGGCCAAAGGCCTGACTTTCGACAGTGTGCTGATGCCCCAGTTGACAGAAAATGCCTTTGCCAAGATCTCCTCCAGCCTAAGACATCGGCTTCTGTTTGTGGGAATTACACGGGCATCCAAATGGGTGTACATGAGCACAGTCAGAGGACAGGAATTCCGTGAGATCGGTATGCTAAAATTAGCTGAAAAAGAAGAACATTTAAGGATTCTCCATAGACTAAATCCTTTACAATAAAAATGGATTTCCACATTTCTTCTGTTAAAAGTCCTTTGGAGTTCCAAGAGAATAAGGTTTAGAGGAAAGGAATATAATATTTATACAAGCTATGAGCGCCGATCGGATAAAGCGATCAATTTGTTTAGCTCTGTTCTGACATAGACATCTGTGCCCAATACGCGAACGGTATGGCTCCCGTCGACCTCAGTGCCACATGTTATCAATTTTGGTCCCATTATGAGGCAGTCTTCTGTATCTTTCCCATGGCTGTCTAAGATTTGGAATTCCCATGATTTTTGACTCGGCGAAATGATGACAAGGGTTTCATTTTTTTTCTCATTGGAAAGCGCATAAGTGGCAATGATTCTGCCATCAAAATGGACATTTACACTGGTTAATGCTTTTTTCATTGGGGATGGGAAAGAATGAAAGGTGAGATCTTCTAGATCCAAGATGATTATGTTTTCTAAACATGTCTCTTTTTGCCCGCTTCTGGAATTATGCTTTGTAACCAGAAGAATTTTTCTGTAAGAGGAGAACTTGATATGAGAGATGTTTCCATTGAAACCTGAGATAAAACTAACCAGACCTTTCTTGAGATCCCACTTTTTTAGAAAACAGTCTGAGCTAGTTGAATAAATTCCACCAAAATAATCTGATGCGAGAGCGAGAATAGGCTGGCTGTGACCTTCCAAGACATGGATAGTGTTCTCGTCAAAATTCCAGATTCTGATTGAGCCATCTTCATGGCCTGTTATGACTTTGTCTGTTGAGAGAGCGGTGCAGACAAGAGCAGGAGAATCAGTTTTTGCGAGTCTAATTTTTTCGTTTCTTTCAAAATTGATGACAGCACATTCTCCTTTGAGATTTATCGCAAAAATCTTTCGGCCAAACAGAGTAAATCCTCTGCTTCTCCCGATATTCGTATGAAATATCCTGTTATCTAGGAATGTTATAATAAAGACTGCTCCCTCTTTCCCCAAACCAGCGATTTGATCCTGGGCATAGAATCGGATTTGTTTTGGTTTTAAATCATTCATTTCGATGATTCCTATAAGATGTGGCTCATTGGCAATGTCTTTGTTCAAATCCATTCGGAATTTTCTTTCTTCATGGGATAGAGGTTCATGTTTGACCTTTTCTAACTTGTATATTTTTGAAGTGGAAGGGGACTTTTGGAGAGAGAGCGTTCCTGAGTAAGTTTTTAATAGGTGTGATTCTCTCTTAAAATCCCCAATTCTAATCAGGTCTCCCCAAGATTCGATCCTTTCTCTTTTGAATAACTCCTGGATTTCTTCTTTGTTAAGTCGACAGGAGATTGAATTATCAAGATCGTACAATATCGCTTTGCCTTCCCTATATATATGAGTGTCTTCGAGAGCGGGTTCTTCAAGAAAAGATAAGTGAGTCCTTACGCTTTCTAAGGCAAGTTCTCTCTCTTCGAGGTTAAATCTTCTCGTGGATAAAGTGGCTCTGAAGTTGACTTCAACGTCCAATTTGTCTCTGAAATAGAACAAATCGATCACCCTTTGAAAGTAGTCCCTATCTCGGCATCCATCCAGTATGATCAATTTTATATTTGAGTTCTCTTCGAGAAATTGGCTGAGGAATTCCTCAGGATTATCTTCTTCCTCTGAGAAAGGGTAGTCATGATAGTAAACGGGATCGATGGACTTTTTGAGCCATTTTAGCCCTAAAATTCGGTTAAAGATTTTTTGATCCTTTTTTCTGTCCCGCATCAAGTACAGGATTTCATTTGGTCTGATATTACCAAATCCATTCACAAGTGATTGACAAAAATACGTCTTTCCGGTGCCTGAATCTCCATTGACAGCAATGATGGCCCTGCCTTTTTGTCTGATTAAAAAATGGACCGTTTCGGAGAGTTCATACAGGCCTTTTTGTGAAGGCTTAAGACCTAATATGTTAACGGCTCCGACGTTATACAGATAAAGAGAGTGAATGAATTCTGGCATGTCAATTTTTTTCAGTGCATTAACGCTCTCTTCGAAGACCATTTTATATTTTGTTTTTAATAATTTTAGGAGGGTAATGATGATATCAGCGCTCACTCCTCCGCAGCTGTCCTTTTGAAATTTTCCGATTTCTCCAAGAGCCCAGGCCAGACATGTCTGTAATTTTGGTGATGGATGCTCTCCGTATTTAATCAGAGTAAGCAGAGATTGGAGTGATTCGAGGCCGATTTTGCCTAGAGCCAGAATGGCTTCTTCTTTTTGCTCGAGGAGAAGACAGAAGGTTTTTTCACCCTGACCAGAGGTAAGGACTAATTCGTCTGCTTCTTCCAAGACTTTGGTTATGAGTTTGACGGCTTTTCTTTCTCTGAGATTACCCAGAGTATAGATAAAATTCTCTCTAATTTTTGAAAAAATCAGAGGGAAGCTCTCCGTGGCTTTCAGCAGTGTTTCGGTGGACCGGGGATCTTGAAGGATGCTTAAAATAACAGAAGCGTTATACTGGATTCCGCTCTCGATCTCGACTGTGTTGTCCTGGAGGAGGCGGAGGCAAGGGCGAAGAAGGGCAGGCGATGTTTGAGTCGCGATCCCCATAGGAGGCAAAATCTTTTCGATGATCAAAGGAAGGATTCCTTCCTTTTTTTCCTCATCCCTTGCTTTCTCAAGAAGATGATGGATTTTCTGGGTGAGTATGTGTTCTTCTGCGATTACCTGTGGTATGTCCCCGAGGAATTCTGGGCAAGTTGTGTTCAGGTGTTCCATGATATCAGATATAAACCGCATGTCTTCTTTCCGGATAGAGAGTCTGTCTATGAGGTTCGTCATAGATTGCAGGTGTTTTGTATATTCTTGCTGTTGAACTTTGACCTTGGAGTCCCATGACGGAACCCTTAAATTGCTGTTCAAGCGGAAAGCTTCATATGCAACCACCCATCCTAGTGTCTCGAGAATGATTAGAATGGGATATCTTCTTTTAGAGGGAATGTTCGTTGCATAGAATTGAATGATCGAGTTATCTATTTCGTCTTCTGTTAGATCATTTGGATTGATTTCAGGATTCATATGAAGAATCCACACGATTTTTTTTGCAATAAGCCAAAAGTTGTCTCTGAGGAAAACAGATAAAGCCTTGCGGATAAAAAATGTTCGTTCTTCTTCTCCTAGCTTCCATAAATAATAGAGCAATTCATTCGAGATACAATCTCTCATTGTTCCTGGATTTTTTTTCCACCGTCCGGCTGAGTCCAAGTAGGATAATGTTTTGGGATCAAATTCTTCGATGATGATATTCCAGGATTTGATGAAATTATCTGGGGAGAGAGAACACATGAATCGATCTGTCATGCCATTAATGACTTTAATTTATTCTTTTGAGGGAGATAGACACTCTAGGTCTTTATCAATATCTGGCGATTCGATCCGAAGAAGCCATCCTTTTCCATATGGATCAGTTTTTAAAAAGGTTAAATTCTCCTTGAGTTTTTCATTTGCCTGAGCGATTCTTCCGGTGACCGGAGACCACACTCGATGAACACTTTCTTCGTTATCCGTTATCCTGGCACAAACTTCGCCCTGAAAGATACTTTTGTTTTCCATCAGCAATTCAAGATCAACAATGGATATGATGGATTGGAGGAACTCGGGAAGAATCCCGATGGTGACAAGATTTTTTCCCTCTTTACGTGCCCAAGTGTGACCCCTCATGACAAACAGATCTTCTGGCATGTCGGGAAGTACAGGTTTTTCTTTTTCGATTTCTGCTGATTTGAAGGCACGAGAAACCAGACTTCTCAAATCGTTAGGGGTAAACGGCTTAGGGAGATAATCGAAAGCCCCTATTTTAATAGATTGAACGGCTGTTTTGATTGTGGGATACCCCGTTATGATGATGACATTCACTCCCGGTCTGGCTGTTTTTAACGAGGTTAATAGGTCCATACCGCTTATGCCAGGCATCATCAGATCTGTAATGATCAGATCATAGAGTTTTCCCTTGTCTTTTTTTAGAGCTTCTTCACCGCTCAACGCCATATCAACCTCATATTCTTCTGATTCAATAGCCTGGCAGATGCTTTTGCAAACATTTATTTCATCATCAACGACTAAAATTTTTCTTTTTGTCTTTTCTATCATTCTAGCCTCCTAAGTTATTGGATTCACGATTACGATATGGGCAGACTGATGGCAAAAGTAGACCCTTGGTATTTCTTGCTTTGCACTTCGATTTTCCCCTTATGTTGTTCGATGATTCCGTAGCTTACCGCCAGCCCCAAACCCGTTCCCCCGCCTTTTGTCGTGAAGAAGGGATCAAACAATTTGTTGAGATTTTCTTTGGAGATCCCCAGTCCTGTATCCTTGAATTCGATTTCAATGTATTTGGAATTCTCCGAAAGCCTGCTGATTAGGGTAAGCGTGCCACCTTCAGGCATGGCTTCAGCCGAGTTGATCATCAAGTTCCAAAACACTTGTTTCATTTTGTTAATGTCGATTTGGATTTGAGGCAAATTCTTATCAAGATTTTTTATGATTTTTATGTTTTGAAAAGCAACCTGGTTTTCTAAAATGCTTAGCGTTAAATTTATTAAATCGTTGACATCGGCAAAATTTTTCTCCGGAGGATTCTGACGGGAGAACTCGAGAAGCCCTTTAACAATTTCACTGCATCTGGAAGTTTCATCTGCGATTAGGTTTAGGTTTTCGCGGAATCTCGAATTTTTTTCCACTTTCTCAAGCATAAGGTGTGTGTTTAGAAGAATGGATGTGAGAGGATTGTTGATTTCGTGAGCCACTCCTGCAGCCATTTTTCCAAGGGAAGCTAGTTTTTCCGATCGCATAAAAGAATCCTGCATTTCTCGAAGTTCCTGTGTTCTCTCTTCCACTCTTTTTTCGAGCGTTTTTCCCCATAGGATGAGCTTTTCGTTAGCTTTTTTCAGATTTTCTGTCATTCGATTAAAAGAATGACCCAGTTGTCCTATCTCATCCTGAAAATTGATATTGACTTTGTGGCTCAGGTCTCCATTGGCGATTTTGTTCGTTGCATTGACCATTTGTTGAAGGGGTTGGATTATGGAAGAGGTTATGAAAAATAAGATTACGAGAAGGAGAATTACGCTCATGATGGCCATTCCGGTGAATGTGGCCATCACTTTGTTTCTCAGATCTATATAAGGCTTTTCAAGCATTCCCACATAAAGGATTCCGATGATTTGGTCATCTATGTTTTTTATTGGTTCATAGGCTGCGATATACCAATCATTCACGACGAAAGCTCTATGAATCCAGGATTTCCCCTCCTTCAAAACTGCTTGATTGACCTCTCTGGATACTCGAGTGCCGATCGCTCTCTCCCCATTTTCTTTTTTTACATTTGTTGAAATTCTCAAGTCGTTTTGGAAGATAGTTGCGGTACCGATTTCCCTTCCTTTGTATTTTTCTCCCTTGAAAACAATTTCTTTGACCCTATCGACAATTTCATAATTTCGATTGAGAAGAATCCCCCCGTACAAAACTCCGAGGACATCCCCCTTTTCGTCGATAAGAGGAGAAGCCGCCTTGAGAAGTATCCCATCTTCTTCATAATCCTCAGCGCTAGGCGCCGCTTTTGGAGTAGGAACTATCTTTAAATAGGCCTTCTCAACCAGACTTTTTTCTTTCATTAATTCTTCTTTCGGGATAATTTGAGTGGCTGTGATTGTCTCCCCTTGCAGGGCTCGGCTCACAAATGGATCCTTGGATTGATCATCCCCCGATATTTCTGGCTGATTAGTTCTTATAAAAACTTGACCGTGAGCATCTGTTAAATTCAGCACATCCAGATTGAAGTCGTTTCTTAACCGGGTAAAATACTGTATAAGAACATCTTTTTCATTGTTTTGAAGAGCAGTTTTTATGGATTCCAAGGAAGAACTCAGCTGGACGATATCTCGAATACGATTCAGCTTTTCGTTATATACCATCCAGGCAGAGGCTAGGTCATGTCTGACCTTAGCCTGGGCGAGAGAAAAAATGGTCCTGTGTTCGAGTCTTGTCCCAAGGGTCAGAGTCAATACTCCACCAAATAATATGACAAAGAGAAAGCTCAAAATGAATTTTATTCGTAAGGATAAATTTAAGAAAATACGCAAGATTTTTTTCATGTTTATTCTATATAACTTAAAAGTTTAAAATGTTTTCCTTTAGTATTGCAATACAAACCTCGTGATATTTTAGAGAAATTTTACTTGACATGGTCAATATAATATGTTTTTATTATATTGTCAATTGAATTAGTCGACTATTAAAATGAAGCTTTCAACAAGAGGAGAGTACGCGGCAAGGGCAATGTTGGAGCTTTCCCTTCACTATAAAGAACCGCCGCTTCACATCCGCAACATATCCGCTGCTCAAGATATCCCGCCTCGATTCCTCGAACAAATTTTATTATCCCTGAAAAGAAATGGATACCTCCGCAGTAAAAAGGGACCCCAAGGAGGCTACTATTTGGCCAAACCACCATCTGAGATAAATGTGGCCGAGGTGATCCGGGTAATGGATGGTCCCCTTGCTCCCATCGATTGCGTGAGCGTAACAGCCCATGAATTTTGCCCTAGAGAGGATTTCTGCGGATTGAAATGGTTGTGGAAGGAAGTTCGTGACAATATCGCAGAAATACTAGAGAGCACTTCTTTTGAAGACCTAGCGCAGAGGACAAAGAAAGCGAAAACAAAGAAGGGATAACTGGGAGTAATAAAATTTTTTCATATAATAGTTTATATAATCGGTAGACAATATCGAGAAAGGAGAGAAGATGGAATGGCTTCATTTTTCAGCTCTTATCATCCTGATGGCCTTTCTTTGTGAGTACGTCGATTCTTCCTTGGGTATGGGATATGGAACAGCTCTAACTCCCATACTACTTTTGATGGGCTACAATCCCCTTCAAATCGTCCCGTGTATATTGCTTTCTGAATTGGTGACGGGACTGAGCGCGGCCTTCTTTCATCATAGGTTAAAGAATGCAAATTTTAAAATCGGTACCATCGATCTCAAAATAGCGCTTGTCATGGCAGGCTGCAGCGTTTTCGGAGGTCTGGCAGCGGTTTTCGTTGCACTCAATTTACCCAAGTTTTATATCAAGCTTTACATAGGCCTACTGGTTTTTGCTATGGGGGTGCTCATTCTGGCTACCTTAAAGCGAAAGTTCAAATTTTCGTGGAAAAAAATTTCCTCCCTAGGTCTTTTGGCCGCTTTTAATAAAGGAATCAGTGGAGGAGGCTACGGTCCTATAGTTACAAGCGGACAGATCATATCCGGAGTGGAATCGAAAAATGCGATCGGAATCACCTCGCTTGCTGAAGGAATAACCTGTTTTGTGGGTGTGACCACTTATTATGTCTTTACCAATCACACGGTCGATTGGAGTCTATCCCCTTCATTGATCTTGGGCGCTCTTCTTTCTGTGCCTTTTGCTGCGTATACGGTTAAAAGATTTAAAGGAGGATTTCTTCGGATAATCGTGGGCATAGCTACATTAGTCCTTGGGTTGTTCACATTGGGAAATTTAATTTTATAGGGATTTTAGGAGGATTTTTAGTTTTTTTATATCCATGGCCTCATCGATTTTTCTGTAGGTATCCCTATCGTAGTAATCTCCTTCCCAATTCACGTTGACATTTTTATTCATATAGGAATAGGATTTTATCAACCGAAGTTATAAAAGACCTGTTATTCGAAGGGAGGAACGAATGCCAAAGAAAAAAAAAGAAATCAGTCGCCGCGAGTTTTTATCATCGTCGGCTTATGCTGCCTTGGGGATGGCCAGTCTTCCTTTAATGAAATCAGAGTCTTTATGGGGAAAAACGGTAGAAAGAAAAATAAACATCGCTCTTGTAGGGACAGGCGTAAGGGGAAGCAGCACCTGGGGAAAAACCCTTATAGAAGAATACAGCGATGTCTTGGAGATGGTGGGTCTCTGTGATATCAATCCAAAAAGGATGGAGTATGCGAGGCGGTACATGGGTGCCACGTGTCCTATATTTGCGGATTTCAAACAGATGATCAAAGAGACAAAGCCGGATACGGTGATTGTAACCACGACCGATTGTTTCCATGCCAAGTACATCTGTTTGGCAATGGAGATGGGATGTGATGTGATCACAGAAAAGCCCTTGGCAACCGATGAGAAGATGTGCCAGGAAATCTTGGATACAGAGAAAACGACAGGAAAGAAGCTGACCGTCACTTTCAATTACCGGTTCAGTCCAGAGGCAGAGAAAATAAAAGAAATACTGATGTCCAAGGAAATCGGGGAAATCACCTCCGTGGATTTCAACTATTACCTGGATATCTACCACGGTGCTTCCTATTTTCGGCGATGGCATGGATTCAAACAGTTTTCAGGCTCACTTCTCGTCCATAAAGCCACCCATCATTTTGATCTGATGAACTGGTGGCTTTCAGCCGAACCTGTGGAGGTGAATGCTTATGGGGAACTTCGCAAGTATGGACATAATGGATCCTTCCGGAGTGCACGGTGTATGAGTTGTCCGTATAAGGAGAAGTGTGAGTATTTCTGGGATATCACCACAAATGAGCACTACATGAATCTTTACGTAAAGGCAGAATCCGAGGATGGATACCTCCGGGATGCTTGTGTGTTCAGGAAAAAAATCAATATCTGGGACACCATGAATGTCCAAGTGCAATACCACAATCGGGTAACAATGAGTTATTCCTTGAATGCCTTCATGCCCTATGAAGGCTACTTCGTTGGATTCAACGGGACCAAAGGCAGGCTGGATGCCCGCGTTTATCATAGCCAGCCCTGGAAGGTTGAAAATATGGCTGATTTCCGGATCACACACAATTTTGGACAGTCAAAGACCTTTGGCATATCCTCAGAAGGGAGCGGTCACTGGGGAGCAGATCAGGTGATGCAGGATCGCATTTTCCGGAATCCAGGACCAGACCTTCTTGGGCAAGGCGCCGGAAGCCGGGACGGGGCACTTTCCATCCTGATTGGAATCGCGGCGCGTCGGAGTATCGAACAGGAACGTCCCCTCAAGATCGAAGAACTGGTTATGTTATAGTTATTATAATGGGGTCAGACCGAATTATATTACTGAAAACAAATGATTTAAAGCACATTTTAGTGGTTTTTTCTTGATTAAAACCAGTTTTTTAGTATGAAAAACACCCGTTTAACAAAAAACGTGATACCGAATATACCACTTTTCCCAACTTTTGGTATTGAAGTCTTTGAGGAAGCTTGGTTCGATCTTAGGAAGATCGCTGGCCCTTTTCGTCTTTTTCTTCAACTGGCCTTACGAATATCTGGACATCGCCAAAATCCATATCCAGACGGTGAAGAGTCGAAGCTAATCCTCGGTCCATCGGAATCATTGCTTTGGGCAGTCTGATGGAGTGCTTTCCTCTCTCTGTGGCCACAACACACACAGCGTCTTGGGTGGCGTTGATGATGTCCGGATGAGAGCTCCAGAGGGAGGCTCCGGCTTTTTGAGCCAGCCAGCGGAGAATTTCGACGGGAACAGGAGCTGTTCCTACATAAACCGAATCCCATCCTTCGCATCTCTTCCAAGCAAAGGCAATCTCCTTTTGATCGGTCCAATGACCGAGCGGTCTCGCGTCTATGTCTGTGACGGAAAACCTCGGAAAATAATGTTTCTTTATGCCAAAGGAATTATTGATGTTTTCAAATCCCTCGAGAATTTGACTTTGGATCATCATAGGACCTGGCTCTTTAAGGATTTTGAAACGGAATCCGGTCAAGTCTTCCATCTGCTCTAGATCGAGTTTATCGGGGGTGACAAAGCCCGGAGCATAAAACCATACCACCGTCGCCTGGCTATCCTTTATTGTATCTTTTATGTGCTTCACTTCCTCTCCTGAGAGAAAAAAGACATTGACCATCAGGATCAGCTTGTATTTTTTTGCATCCTCAGGTTTCAGGTCGAATCTGTACAGATAATCCACAGGTGCACCGATACGATGCAAGGTCCTTGCCTGAGAGTTGAGGAACCAGTGATTGAAAAAGTCGCTGACTGAGATGCCATACCCCTCCCAAGGTTCCTCTGCTTTCCAGTGGCTGGTCACAAAAAAGCTCTCGGCATCATACACAGCCAGAATCTGAGAAAGCGAGCCGATGTCAAGTTGTTTTCGCTTTTGGCCCAGGCGGACAAATCGCAGTATCTCGTCGATGATAGGCTCGTCATCATACCAGCCCTTGTTGGCCTTGAATGGCGGCGCGAGATGGCCGAAGTCCAAAAACCATCCCCCCACACCATTGGCAAACATATTCCCTAAATCACGACGTATAATACGGAGAGTCCCCTCCACGGTCTCATGCCCTGAGCCCCCTTCGCCTGCTTTTATGGGCTCCAAGTAGGTGCTCGGGTCCATCTCTACGATAAAAAGCTTTCCGTAGCGTTTCAGTGATTCTGTCAGCACACGGTAACCGCCGTCTCCGGCCACTCCCCGTGCGCGTCCCAGCCAGTTCCCGGCCTCGTCGATCATATCACTTTGCCATCTCTCAAGACCTTTTATGTTCGTGTGTTGGTAGGTGTAGGGACAGGGAATGAAATCGATATCAGGGCTATTCAGGATTTTCTCCGGAGCCAGATGGCCTGCTTCTTGGATATAAACGTTTTCGAGCAGATAAGTATAAAAAGTACCGCAGAGGACTCTCCTCTGTGTCTCTTCCTTGACGATGCGGGCAAAATACAGAATCGTATCTGCACAGACCTCGTGGAACCTTCTGTAAAAGTCAATGACTTCTTTTTCTTTGGATGGATCCCTCAGGAGTCCATATGTGGTCGTCAATCTTGCTTCAGGATCAGGTATAGACCCGCATGCTTTTTGCATCGATTGGCTGTAGTCAGGAAGATAACGCGATCCTATATAATGCCATTCTGCAGTCATTCCGCTGGTAACTTGGTATCCGATCATCCTTGCTTTAAAGGGAGAATCTTCTATGTGCTGAAGATAGCCCCGTAACAGATTCCCTGTTTCCTTCCACCAGATTTCAGAGGCAAGAGAGACATCGTATAAGTCCTTGTTGGCATTCCAGTTCATCCCACTTTCCCCTCTGCGCTCTTCCATTTTGTATTCTTTCTCATCATAAGGAAGACCGTATTTGACCATTTCCTCTGGATGAGCATCCTTCCACCAGCCGGGGGCGTTGAGATGAAGACGGGGAAGGAAATAGGCGTCAGGATTTATTGCGAGCAGCCGAAGAAAAAAGATATCGAGCTTTTCCCACTCGTATTTTTCAGGATTGACCCAAGCACTGGTCAGGCCCACAATCGGAGCGAGCAGATTGATACCTGCTTGCCTGTATCCTCTGACTGTTTTCAAGAGTTCTGCACTCAAGGCGAATAGAGGATAGATCTCTTTATTGTTGATGAATAATCTTGGTCCACCCCTTTCGGTCTTGACTTCTGCCCTGGCTGCGGGTTCTTTTCTGAGCTTCTCCAATTCGATGAGCAAGTAGGGATCATCGATCTGAGATTCTAATTTTTGGATGGAAAAGGTTCGGCTCCAGGGAGAAAAGACAAGCGCGCCACCTGATAAACCCAGCAGTTTTATGATGTTTCTCCTCTTCATCCCAAATTCCCCTCAGGATGTGAAAAATATTCCTTCAGCTGATGACGACCTCTTGATTAGAATCATTGAACATCACCCGTTTCCCAGTGTGCATAGCGGCGATGGTCATGCACAAAGCCACAGAATGGTTGTATCCGGCCCGGATGTCGGCGTTTGGATTTTTGCGGGAGCGGACACATTCCATCCAATTCCGCATATGAGCCAGAGTCGTTGGATCTGTTCCTGTGTCCGCAGCCGTTTCAACTCCTCCCTTTGCGGTCAAAGACACTTCCGGAAGTCTGTTTTCCTTCATTCCCATAACTTCGGCCATCGTCTGAGTCAGGCCTCCCTCTGGGGTGACCATGTTGGTGTCGAGGTTCAGGGTTCCGCCGTTGGAAAAATACAGTTCTTTCACACCGCCAGCAGAATTTGTCTGTCTGGAGGTGTAGAGAACCATGAACCCCCTGGTTAAGTCCTTAAGGGGGCCATAATCAAACACAGCGGTGAGGGTGTCGAAATTCTTCCGTCCGTCCTTCCACAAGTACAATCCGCCGTTGACCACCACACTGCGTGGACGCGGCAAGTCTGTGAACCAGTGTACAGTATCTATCTGATGCACCATCCACTGGCAGGGGATTCCGCTGGAATAAGGCCAGAACAGACGGTATTCGATGTATTTCCGAGGATCCCAGGTCTCATAGGGCCGGTTCATCAGGTATCTCTTCCAGTCCATATCCTGCTCCTGAAGATCAGCCACAAGATGGGGGCGGCGCCAGCGTCCAGGCTGGTTGACATTCCAGGTCATCTCCACAGCCACGATATTTCCGAACCGTCCTGATCGTATGAACTCATTTGCCTGGATGTAATTCTGGGCGCTGCGGCGTTGGGTGCCAATCTGGACAATCCTGTCTGAATTTTCCACAGTTTGTAGGGCAGACTTGGCATCTTCCATGGTGTTGGCGAAGGGCTTTTCCACATAGACGTCACAACCGGCTTTGACGGCCTCAATACAATGCAGGGCATGCTGGAAATCAGCCGTGCTGATGATTACCGCATCCACTCTGCCCGACTCATACAATTCTTCGTTATTCCGCATGGGAGTTATTTTGTTGCCTGTAAGCTCGTGCAGGAAGGTCACTCCCTCTTCTCTTCTTCGGTTCCAAATGTCTGAAACAGCTACAAGCTCGAAATTGAGCTCTTTAGCGTGATGATTCATAGCAGGGATCAACGAAAATCGGGCTCTGTCGGAGAATCCGACAATCCCAATCCTTACCCGGTCGTTGGATCCCAAGACGCGTCTGTAATGGATTGCAGGAAGGCTCAAAGCCATACCAGCTGTGCCCGCAGAAACGGCCTTGATAAATTTGCGGCGTGTCATTTTCTTATTCGTCATGGTTGCCATCCCTCTCTTTTGCAGCACAAGGCTTTTATTTTCGCCTCTTGTGCCGCTCAATATTTATTATGGATTAATTTGGTTCTAAAACACGGATCTTGATGTTGCGAAACCAGACGGCGTCTGTATGGTCCTGCAACACAATATGTCCCTTTCGCTTTTTGGTAAAATCTGGAATCTTACGGTATTTACTAGCTGCAATGAGTTTGTCCATTTCAGGGGTATCCAAATCGTATTCCAGAACTTTTACTCCATTGAGCCAATGTTCGCCATGTTTTCCGTGGAAGATGATTCGAGCCTGGTTAAATTCTCCAACTGGTTTAAGAGTTTTGCCCTCAGGCGCAATCAGATCGTACAGAGCAGCTGTTGTTCTATTCTTGCCCATTAATGCATCCGGGTGTCTTTCGTCATCGAGAATCTGGTATTCGAATCCGAGAGCAGCATATTGGGGAGGATGATCTGTCGAGATCTCCTCAGAGATGTTGTATTTGATACCACTGTTACCGGCAGGGCTAATTTTCCATTCCAAGGAGAGTTCAAAATTTTCGAAAGTCTCGATGGTCATGAGATCTCCTCCGACAAGAGGCTGGCCATCCTCTTGGATGGGAATATCCTTGCTCGGCACTTTTTGTATGGCGCCATCTTGGATGATCCAATGACCCTCTGGGATTCCTTGACGGCCAAGACCTCGCCATCCGTCAAAGGTCTTCCCGTCAAACAACAGAATCCATCCCTCTGCTTTAGATTCTCTCTCCTGTTTTGGAGCACATGTCATCGATAATGCAAGAAGCAAGGCCAATACCATGGGATTTAAACGTGTTTTCCATGCAAACAAATTCCTCAACCGTTTATCGAGCATGGTTGGAACTCTCCTTCTTGGGTATAATGACATAATTACTCCGAGGACTCAATATTTAATTCAGTACCAAATTTTTCAACCCTCGACCTGATTCTTTGTTCGCCTTCTGTCATCATGGAAAAAGAGATGTTTACCTTGATTTTTAGATGTTGTGTGCCCAGAATGAATGGTGTATGTCAATACACAGATTCTTCAAAAAGGAGATAAAGATGGGAAAGACGACAAGAAGGGAGTTTATAAAAAAAGCCAGCATCGGACTGGCGATGGCATCCTTCTCCTCTACTATGGCTGCCCCGAATGAAAGGCTGGAGACAAACAATCGTCCAGAATCAAGATCAAAAGAAAAACTTGTACGGATGAACTTAAGCATGGCCTCCTACACTTTTCGGAAGTTCAATCTGGAAGATGCCGTGGCTATGACAAATAGGTTAGGTTTGGAGAGGATTGCATTCAAGAGCTTTCACCTACCTCTTGAGAGTACGGATGAGGAAATCAGGTCAATTGCTGCCAAGGTCAGAGCCACAGGCCTCGACCTTTACGGGTGCGGTGTGGTCTACATGCAGAATGAGGAGGAGGTGGAGCGTGCATTCCATTATGCCAAGACAGCCGGCATGAGAATGATCATCGGTGCTCCGGATCCAAAACTCTTAGAGATGGTGAACAAGATGGTGAACAAATATGATATCAAGTTAGCCATTCATAATCATGGTCCTGACGACGAGCATTATCCAACCCCTGAAAGTGCCTATGTGAGGATAAAAAATCTTAGCCCTCGTATCGGATTATGCATCGATATAGGACACACCCAACGCGCTGGCGTTGATCCTTCAGTGTCGGCCGAAAAGTTTGCGGACCGTTTGCTCGATGTACATATCAAAGATGTCACGGCTGCAGCAAAGGAAGGACAGACTATAGAAATCGGCCGGGGGGTCATCGATATTCCCAAGTTTCTGAAGACATTGCTCAAACTAAATTATGAAGGATCTGTTTCTTTCGAGTTTGAAAAGGATCCGGATGATCCTCTCCCTGGAGTGGCAGAATCTGTCGGGTATGTTAGAGGAGTCCTTGCTGCGATCTAAGTCAATCTATTGTTTCAGACGTAAAATGAAGTAAAATACATGAAATCATGACCATCGAGACAAATGCCTTTGCTAGAGCTGGATTCTTGGGCAATCCATCGGACGGATATTTCGGGAAAATCATCGCCATAACGGTCAAAGATTTTCAAGCAAAGGTTTTACTCCAGGAGTCGTATGAGTTGATGATACAATCCCATAAAGATGACATCCCGGTTTATAAAGATATGCAGGAGCTTGTGAGGAGGGTGGATCTCTATGGATACTACGGAGGAGTCCGGCTGATTCAAGCCACGATCAAGAAATTTTTTGAATACTGTCAGCGCCATAATATTGAACTGGATAAAAAGAATTTCACCATCCGGTATTCATCCGACATCCCTAGACAGTTGGGTCTGGGTGGTTCGAGTGCCATCATAACCGCGGCTATCCGTGCGCTGATGGAATTTTATGAAGTAAAGATACCGCTTGAGATCCTTCCCACTCTGATTCTGGAGGCGGAAAGGGATGAGCTGGGCATCAATGCGGGTTTCATGGACAGAGTCATCCAGGTTTACGAAGGATGCGTCTACATGGATTTGAATCGGGACATCATCGAGGAAAAGGGACACGGAATTTATGAGCGGTTAAATACTCAGCTTCTTCCACCTCTTTATTTAGCCTATAAACCAGCATTGGGAAAGGTTTCAGGGCATGTTTTGAATGGTATTCGCCAAGGCGTTGACCGTGGAGACGCCTTTGTCCACGAGACACTCAACCGTATCGCAGAGAAGGCCGAAATAGGAAAAAAGGCCTTGCAGGATGGGGATTTCGACTTGATTCACGATTTGATGAACGAAAATTTTGACTTAAGAAGCCAGATCATGAGAATCAGCAAGAACAATATGGAGATGATTAAGACGGCCCGTCAATGTGGCGCTTCAGCCAAGTTTGCGGGTTCGGGTGGATCCATAATCGGCATGTATCGGGATAAAGATATGTTTTCTTGCCTGGTCGCTGAGTTGGAAAAAACAGGAGCGAAAGTCATCAAACCTACTATCGAATAGATGCTGGAATATCGGACAGCCCTAAAATTTGTCGCCTTTTTTTTAATCCTTTCCTATGCCATCTTGCACCTGGGCTGCAAGATTGACCATAAGGTCAGAGTGATCAAGCTGGGCCATGGATTGGATCCTTCCCATCCCGTGCACCAGGCCATGGAGTTCCTGGCAGAGCGGGTTTATGAAAAATCAGACGGACGGATGCGAGTCGATGTCTATCCGAGCGAGCAACTGGGATCAGAGCGGGAATGCCTGGAACTTCTCCAGATTGGGAGCCTGGCCATGACCAAAGTCTCCTGCAGTGTGATCGAAGGCTTTGTGCCCGAGATGAGTGTTCTGAGCCTTCCGTATATTTTTCGGGATGAGGAGCACCGCTTCAAGGTATTGGAAGGGAAAATCGGGAGGGAACTCCTTCTTGCCGGCGAGAGATACTGGCTTCGCGGGCTTTGCTATTATGATGCAGGAACCAGAAGCTTCTACACAAAGGACCGCCCCATCCTCAGCCCTTCCGACCTTGCAGGACTCAAGATCCGCACCCAGGAAAGTCCCACTTCGATGAAGATGGTCCAGGCCCTAGGAGGGTCAGCCACTCCAATTGCCTGGGGAGAGTTGTATTCGGCTCTCCAGCAGGGAGTCGTGGATGGTGCAGAGAACAATCCTCCCAGTTTTCACCTTTCGCGCCACTATGAAGTCTGTAAATTCTATTCTCTCGACGAACATACCGGCGTTCCGGATATCCTGGTGATCAGCACCAAATTCTGGGATGACCTCTCGCCCGAGTTTCAGCAATGGCTTCAGGAAGCAGCCAACGAATCCGAGCAACACCAGAAAAGATTGTGGAAGGAAGCGACACAAAGAGCGCTGGAGGAGGTACAAAGGTCCGGGGTTAAGATATATCATCCGAATAAGAAGCCGTTTATCGAGGGAGTCGACAGCCTTTTTGAGGAATACAGAAAAGAGCCCAGAATATATGGCCTGATTCACAGGATCCGGGAGGTTCGATGATGCTGGAGAGAGCCAAGAAAAGCATTGATAAGCTGCTGGAGTTGGGACTGATCATCCTGATGGCCGCCAATGTGCTCAATGTTCTCTGGCAGGTGTTCACCCGTTTCGTATTGAAAGATCCCAGCTCGTTCACTGAGGAGCTGGCCCGCTTTCTTTTGATCTGGGTAGGTTTGTTGGGAGCCAGCTATGCAGCCGGAAAAAAGATGCACTTAGCCATCGACGTGGTTTTGCAAGGGTTCAAAGACAAGCCCCGAATATGGACCGAAATGGCCATCCAGGTCATTATCTTTCTTTTTTCCCTTCTGGTGATGGTCGTCGGGGGAATGAGATTGGTTGCCATAACCCTGGCCCTAAACCAGATTTCTGCCGCCTTGAGGGTAAAACTGGGATATGTGTATCTGGTTCTACCGTTGAGTGGATTGCTGATCATGTTTTATGCGACCGTCTTTTTTATACAGAGACTGAGAGCACTCTCTGGAGAATCGATTGAATTCGAGATGGTTGCCACGGAAAGCAAGGAAGGAATATAGAGTCGATGGAACTTCTTCATATTCTCATCCTTGTCGGTAGCTTTGTTTTCCTTTTGACCATGGGGGTTCCGATTTCTTTTTGTATCGGTATCGCCACAGTTTCGACCATGCTGATGAGTATCGATTCAGGTCCAGCTTTAACCACTGTGGCTCAGAGGATGGCAACAGGCTTGGACAGTTTTGCCCTCTTGGCCATTCCTTTTTTCATCCTCTCCGGACAATTGATGAACAGGGGAGGGATTGCCAGACGACTGATTGATTTTGCCAAGGTCTTGGTCGGGATGTTTCCCGGAGGTTTGGCCTATGTTCATATCATGGCTGCCATGCTCTTTGGGTCGATTTCAGGGTCTGCTGTGGCCTCCTCAGCTGCTATTGGGGGTTTCATGGTCCCGAGAATGAAAAAGGAAGGCTATGACCTCGATTACAGCGCGGCCGTGAATATCACATCTGCCACAACCGGATTGATCATCCCTCCCAGCAATATCCTGATCGTCTATTCCCTAGCTAGCGGAGGGATATCAATCGGTGCCCTGTTTGTGGCTGGATACTTTCCAGGGATTCTCATCGGCCTCTCTTTGATGGCTGTTGCGGGCTTGATTGCTTACAGGAAAAAATATCCTACCACCCAGAAAGTCAGTCTCAAGAAAGGTATTCTTTGCTTCATGGATGCGATTCCCAGCCTGTTTTTGGTCATCCTGGTTATCGGTGGAATCGTGGCTGGTTATTTCACGGCTACAGAAGCTTCTGCCATTGCGGTTCTTTATGCGTTTATCCTCTCTGTCCTGATTTACAGAGAGGTCAAATGGAAGGACATCCCGAAAATCTTGGTCGATACATCGGCCACTACAGCCATCGTCATGTTGCTCATCGGCACATCTATGGGGATGTCTTGGATTATGTCCTATGAGAATATTCCTCAAAACGTCAGCTCTGCGCTCATGGCCCTGTCAGACAGCCGGATCATCGTTCTTTTAATCATCAATCTTGTCCTGCTGCTCGTTGGAACCTTCATGGACATGACACCTGCGGTTTTAATCTTTACTCCCATCTTTTTGCCGGTAGTGATGCAATTGGGTGTGAATCCGATTCACTTCGGGATCATCATGGTTTTGAATCTGAGTATCGGATTGTGCACTCCGCCTGTGGGAAGTGTGCTCTTCATTGGATGTGGGATTGCTGGGACGAGCATTGCCCGTGTCATAAGGCCCCTTCTCCCCCTGTTTATTGCTATGTTGATTTCTCTTATCCTCGTCACCTTTATTCCTGAAATAAGCCTGTTTCTGCCCCGACTATTCGGCTATTGATCACCCTATTACAAAACGCTTCCAAGGATAAACAATAGGACGACAGCTGCTTTTACCTGGGGACAAAGCTTCGTCGGAAAATAAAAGAAACCATTGAGTCTTTTCTTTGGTTGACATTGTATTTTTTTCTGTGATATATGGTGGGTGGGGTTTCAGAAACACAGTCAAAGGAGAAAAGTTTATGATTTGGTGGATTTTTGTGTTAGTCATAGTGACGGTTTTGTCCTATTTATCCGATGTTGGCATCCTTACGTTTATGCAGGATTGGAGAATTCCTTTCTTGAATGCCTCAATACTAAGCATCCTCATGTTGCTCTGTCTGCTGGGGCTATTGGGCCGTATGATGCAGAAGTCAAAAAGAGGAGAGAAAGAGGCCCTTAAGGAAAAAATAGGAGAATTAGAAAAAGAGTTAGCAGACTTAAGAGGTAAATAGGGATAGTCTTTATTTAGAATCAGCCTGGTTTTTCCAATAGCACAAGAAGTTCTTTATATAACCCAGGTTACTTAATCGAAACCATCAACCAGAGCAGGAGGATAATCACTCCCACAAGAACCCAGATTCCTCCAAATCCCAAAATATCCACCTTCCCAGGCTTCATGATTTCCCAGTTTGATCCAGGTTTGATCTTGTTTTTTTCAAATTTTCCAGGATTTCGATAAGAATCCTCTAAAGCTCTTTTTTCCTCCTCTTCTGTCTTTTGGACAGGAGTGTGCAGCTTGGCAAAGAATCTGTCAAGGAGACCCTTGGGAACAGGCTTTGAGACAAAAGAGAGGAGAAAAAGGAGTAAAAAGGGGAAAAGGGCATCGAAGAAGAAGCGGATGGCAACCAATTGGGATTTTTTTAAATGGGAGAAGTCGATCCCGAACCAACTCAGCACCCAGAGTTCGGCATGGAACCTTCCCAAACCCAGATTTACTGATGAGGGATCGGAAGGATCTATCCGGGCCACTTGATCGAAGAACACGCCTACAGGCGCCACAGTGTGCTGTTTTTGGATGGATTGCCCGATGTATTCGGCTCTCTCCTCCTCCACATCTTCTTTCAACGCGCTTGTTGTGTAAGTGATGATTATTGGGTGTGTCTTAAGGAGGAAGGATGTGTTGTATTTAGCCCAATCTAAGGTCTGAAAAAGGTTGGGGATCACGGCATAGATCATCAGGCAAATGACCACCTGAATGATCACGGCTGTTTTTGTCAGCCTGCGCCATATGAATCCCAACCATATGGATGCTCCAAAAATAGCAGGTATGGAGATGATGTATTTAAACAATTCCAAAAGGTTGTTGACAAAAAGGGCCACAGCAATACCGCCCAAGAGAGTAACAGCAATGACGATGCGGCCGACGAATAAATGGTGCTTATCAGACCGCCCAGGCTTAAAAGGCTCGTACAAGTTTTTGATAAAGAGGGCCGAGTAGGAAACAGCGCTGGCGTCTAAGGTGGACATGTTGGCCGCTAGGATTCCCACGAGCATCAGGCCGATTGCCCCTGGAAAGAGGAGATCTCTGGACATGTGCCCCCATATCAAATCAGGATCATGCAGGAGCCCGGCATAAAGGCTGATGGCTAGAAGTCCTGCTAGAGCCCAGAAGATCATGATGAATCTTTTGAAAAACATCCCTCCAATCATGCCGAAGCGTGCAGTCATCTCGTCTTTTGCTGAGCCAGCAGTTTGCATTCCTGGGGCTACTGCAATTATGGAGACAAGGTTGGCGAGTACCATTCCGAGTATGGTATACCAGGCATACTCACTCATGGTCACTGAGCCAAAAAGCTCGAACATGTAGTCTGGAACAGAAGCATGTAAGCCAGAAAAACCTCCGATCTTATGGAGCCCGATGGGAATCAGAATCAAAGAGAAGGTGATGATCAGAAATCCTTGTATGGCATCCGTGATCGCTGCTGCCCTAAAACCTCCTAACATGGTGTATATCCCTACGATGATGGCATAGATAAAATAGAAAAGGATGGGATTGGTATGAGAGATAAAGGAGTGGAGTTCGCCCCGTTTGTTCTTCTCATTCAGCTCATCGTAATGAAATTGCTCTTCTTGGCTTAAACCTTCATCTAAACGTGTTTTTAACGTTTGATATTCCTGGAATTGCTCGACACTCAATCGTTCTTCAGAGGACAATTCCTGCGGCGATTTAGGTGTCATAGCCATCATGGTCTTGGCTGCCACCATATAGCCGATGCCGCCTCCCAAGATAGACATCAAGAGGATGAAAACAGCATAGCTTGCTCCTAGAGACTTGCTGTTGAATCGTTCGGTGAAATAATCTCCGATGGTTGTCAGGCGTATCCTCCGGAAGAAAAAGGTGGAGAACCAATAGAAGGGAGTGAGGAAAAGGACTAGATATTGAATCCACATGCCGCCAATCCCTGTGCGGTAGATTTCACGGGAAACAGCCACAGCCTGATCAGCATTGGTGGAGCAGCCAAAATTGAGGAAGAATTGATAGAATTTGCCCAGTTTCCGGCCGGCAAGAAAGAAATCACTTGTATCCTTTGTCTTTTTGCCGGCCCTTTTTCCTATCCACAGAATGAGGACGATGTAGAGAAGGATGATTCCTACATCGATGATGTTCAGACCCCAGATATGCATCAGTTTGCCGCTCTAATCCCTAGTTTTTACTTCGTATTCGCCTTAAAGTCAATTAAAAGTGAGGAAAATTGGAGCACCCTCCACAATGGGCTTCGGGTGGACAGGAACCGTCGCAGCACTGCCTACTTGGGTTAGATGTTTCCTTCATCATGGAAATGGAAATTCTGTCGTTAATAGAGAAAGCTTGGTTTTTAGTGCCTTGTATTATATAAAGAAGGATTAAGGAGGAAGATTTGAACGGATCGTTTCTGAACAGGCTAAGAAAAGGGGATTTGCTTTTAGGCACAATTCTCACGCTTCCGTCCCCTGAAGTGGCGGAACTCTTATCCCGATCAGGTTTGGATTGGTTGTTTGTCGACATGGAGCACACTCTGCTCGATGTGCAGCATGTCCAAAGAATTCTCCAGGCTGTAGGTAAGGAATTTCCTTGTCTTGTGCGGGTCCCATCCATGGATGAGGCCTTGATCAGAAAGGTGCTTGAAACCGGCCCTTCTGGAATCGTTGTTCCCCATGTGAATACTCCCGAGGAAGTAGAGATGATTCTCCGATGGAGCAAGTATCCCCCTGAAGGAACGCGGAGCGTAGGGATTTCAAGGGCTCAAGGCTATGGATTGAGCTTGGAGGATTACATGGACAGGGCCAACGAGACGATTGTCGTTGTCCCTCAAGTGGAGCACATCGATGCAGTGAATAACATCGAATCCATCGTCAGGGTGCCTGGACTCTCTGCAATTTTTGTCGGACCTTATGATCTTTCCGGAAGCATGGGAAAACTTGGCAAAGTGACCGATCCAGAAGTGCAAGAATTGATTCGAAAAGTGAAGGGAGCCTGTTTGAAGGTTGGTTTAGTGCCAGGAATATTCGGTGTTGATGCTGCAGCCGTCAAACCTTACATAGACATCGGCTATTCTCTGATCGCGATAGGATTGGATACGTCTTACTTGTTAAAGGCTATCCAACAAACCCTTAGCTTCTTGCAGAGAGAGAAGGGAACTTCTTGATGGCTGTATCCATATAATGGTATTTTTGCCAAGATGAGCGAGCAGACCTTTATCAAGACTGGGCAGCCAGAATTTGATGATTTTTTTCCTAGAATTCGGTTCTTCCTCGAAAAGAATGCTTTAGACGTTGTCATAGACGGGAAAAAGATCAGGGGATACCGGACGCCTGATACCAAGTCTTTCTGGATCAGGGATTATAGCGACATGCTCAGGGGTGTAAAGTATATCGAGTCTGACATACAGAGCCTGATTGAACACTTCGCTGAAACCCAGGCAAAGAACGGGCGCATCTTTGACTTCTTCACAATCTTTCCTGAGAAACTCCCATACGAGAGGGAAAATTGGACAAAATACGTCAGAGTGCCTGTGGAAGCGGATGTGGAATACAGGTTTGTCAAAGCAGCTTATCTTGCCTGGCAGGTTATGGGGGACGACCAATGGATCCTGAGGCTGTTACCCAATATGGAGAAAGCTTTGCAGTATGTTCTGTCCCATCCCTGGCGTTGGGATGATCAAACCCGCCTTGTGAAGAGAGCTTACACCATTGACACCTGGGACTTTGCCTATACAGGTGGATCCCATGACTGGCTTCAGTTTCAGATCACAGATGACACGTACTGGGGAATCATGCACGGGGATAACAGCGGCTATCATGAAGCCTTCCGAATCATGTCGCAACTGTATTCCTGCTTCGGCAACCACAGCAGGGCTGAAGTATGGGAAAAGCATGCCAGAGACTTGAAAGAGCGTATGAACAATGTCTGCTGGAATGGCAGATTTTACACCCATTTTGTAAAAATCACTCCGGTTAAGATCGCTGGCGTAAATGAATCCTCTCAGCTCAGCCTGAGCAATCCCATGGATATCAACCGTGGTGTGGCTTCGCATAAACAGGCTATCTCAATCGTTCAGGAATACCTGAAGCGGCGGGAGAAAACAGAATCTTTTTCCGAGTGGTTTTCAGTCGATCCTCCGTTCCCGGATGGCGTTTTTGGTGAAATGAAACTTGTAAAAGGGGCTTATGTCAATGGAGGAATCATGCCTCTTGTAGGCGGGGAATTGGCAAAAGCTGCCTTTGATCACGGCTACGAAGCCTACGGCGTGGATATATTGAAGCGCTACTCCAGGATGATTTCTGAAACAGGTAAAACCTTTCTTTGGTATTTTCCCGATAGGACGCCCTCCAGCGTCGAGACGAGCACCAGCCCAGAGGCGACTCCCTTTGACGGATGGGGATCGAGTGCGATGTTGTATGCCTTCTTGGAAGGTTTAGCAGGGGTGGAAGACAGATTAAAGCTTTTTCAAAGTGTCCGGCTGTCCCCCAGATGGCTGGCCGCCGGAGTAAAGGAGGTCGAAGCCCAGGTCGGTTACAAAAGCTCCGGAGCTGTCATCGGCTATTCTTTTCACTGCAAAGAAGATAAGATCGTCCTCGAGGTTCATTCCCCACAATCCAAAGTATTTTTCCACGTCTTGCTGCCTGAAAACTCTAAAGCGAAATCCGTGAGTATCGATGGAAGAGATACCGAATTCGCGAATGAACGAATAGAACAGAGTCCGTATGTGAATTTTATCGCAGAGATTATGGGAAACGCTTTGATAAAAATTCAATTGACAAAAGCCAGGAGGATTCCATGAA